>JGI994J12354_10002909_pt1 | contig 16318 bp, 17 predicted proteins | sample IntmicLarv3ML3BL_FD_12354 | JGI IMG/M metagenome (IMG submission 12354) | reverse complement strand
GCCGATGCGGATCGCCGCCGCCGTCAAGAACCGCTTTTTTTTCATATTTTCGAATTCCCGGCGTTGTTTTTCGAGTTGCCGCAATTCTCGGCGCATTTTCTCCCGTTTCATTTTTTACAATTTGAACATATTTTTGCGTATTTGTTGCAATTCCCGACAAATGCGACAAAAAATTTAAAACAAGTCGCTCGGCTCTCAATATCTGTATCGAATTTCCGGAAAGCTCAAACAAAATATCTCCCGCGGCTGCTTTTTCTCCGCAGATTTTATTTTGTTTGTATGATATTTTCATATAATCCAGAATCGCCGCCGCAATTTCAGTTCCGGAAACGATGCAGTCTTCCTTTACAAAAATGGTTGCTCTGATCTCTTTATTTTCGACAAGAGTGCAGGAGACGTCGTCTTCTCTTAAATCTTCTTCAAGAAAATATTCTATTTCTTTTTGCAGTATCATTTTTTCCGGCATCCGTCGTTATTTATTTTGTTTATTGATTGTTTCGTTTTTAATTTATTAGTAAAATTTGTTTAATAGTTTGTTAAAATCCTTTTTTTTATTAATATTTTTCAATTGCGGCGATTTTCTCAAATAAAGCAAAAGACATAATAATACGAAACAATTAAGAAGACGATACTGAAATTTAAACAAATTCGAATGCAAGGAAGTTTTCAAAATGATTAAAATCGGCGTAATCGGATGCGGATTCATCGGCTCACAAATATGTTTTGCAATTGACTCGGGAGCCGTTCCTGCCGAACTTTTCGGAATTTTTGATTTTTCGGACGAAAAAGCGAATGCGGTTTTAAAGCAATTAAAAAACGCTTCTCCTCAAAGAAAAACACCGGAAGAACTCATTGATTCTTGCGATTTGATTGTTGAATGCGCGTCTCAAGACGCGGTTTTAAAATATGCGCTTTCAGCCGCTGAAAAAGGCGTGGACATTATGATTCTCAGCGTCGGCGCTCTTCAAAATCCTGATTTTTATTCTCTTTTAAAGGAAACGGCAGCCGCTTCCAACTCTAAAATTTATATTCCGTCGGGTGCAATCGCCGGAACCGATGGATTGAAATCGGCTGCAATTGCCGGATTATCTTCTGTTTCCGTTACCACGCGAAAACCGATTTCAGGTTTAATCGGCTCGCCGTATCTCCTTGAAAACAATATCGCTCTTGAAAAGATTACCGAGCCGACATTGATTTTTGAAGGGGCGGCAGCAGATGCAGTTTTGGCTTTTCCGAAAAATGTCAATGTCTGCGCTACAATCAGTTTGTGCGGACTCGGATTTGAAAAAACGACGGTTCGAATCATTGCAGACCCGACAGTTACTGAAAACATTCACGAATTAGAAGTCTGCGGCGATTTCGGAAAAATGAAAATGATAATTGAAAACAAACCGTCGCCGCAAAATCCGAAAACAAGTTATTTGGCGGCGCTCTCTGCGGTTTCAACATTAAAACGAATTACAGATCCTGTTCAAATCGGCGTTTAATCCGATTTCGTTTTTATGTTTATTTTTCATTTTTTCAAATTCGGGCAATTCATTTTCCGAAACGGTTTAATAGGAACATATTAATTGATTATTTTGTTTTTCAAGTATTTCGGGTTTTTTTTATGAATCAAAATGAAATTATTGAGCGGATTTCTCAGCTGAAGGCAGAAAAAAATGCCGTTATTTTAGCTCACAATTACGCTCGTGCCGAAGTTCAGGATATTGCGGATGTTGTCGGCGATTCCTTTGCCCTCAGTCGCGCAGCAGTTGATTTGGACGCTGAAATTATTGTCTTTGCCGGTGTTCATTTCATGGCGGAAAGTGCCTACATTCTTTCACCGCAAAAAACTGTTCTTTTACCGGCGACAGATGCCGGATGTCCGATGGCGGATATGGTGACGGTTGAGGCGCTTCGCGAAGCAAAGAAGAAATTGCCGAACGCAGCGGTTGTTTGTTATGTTAACAGCTCTGCCGCTGTCAAAGCCGAATCTGATGTTTGCTGCACGTCAGCAAATGCGAAAGAAGTGGTTTCCTCCATCGAAGAAGATGAAATTTTATTTATTCCGGATAAAAATCTCGGTCAATACATCTCGAAATTTACGGATAAAAAAGTTCATTTATGGGACGGATTTTGTCCTGTTCATCAGCAAATTACGGAATACGACGTTCTTTCTGCGAAGTCAGAGTTTCCCGACTCGGTTTTTTTGGCGCACCCCGAATGCCGTCCTGAAGTTTTGAAATTGGCTGACGGTATTTTCAGCACCGCAGGAATTATTAAATATGCGGCTTCCGCAGAAGAATCCGAATTTTTAATCGGAACCGAGCAGGAAATGATGCACAAGCTCATGATTGACAGCCCGAACAAGACGTTTCGCGCCGTTTCTAAATATGCTTACTGCGCCAATATGAAAATGGCGACGTTGCCGTCGATATTGACTGCTCTTGAAACGGAAACGACAAAAATTGTTGTTCCCGAAGAAATTCGCATTAAAGCCAAAAAAGCATTGGACAGAATGCTTGAAGCGATTCCTAAATAATACATTTCATAATTTAATTATCAAATAAAAGCAGATGAAGACCATGAATTTTGTTCAAAAAATTTCAGTTTATCTCGAATTTATGAGATATAAAAACTGCGCAATGGCAGGCGTTTCTGCGCTCGCCGCTGTTTTCATTTCTGCTTTCATTTTAGATTATTCTGTGAACGAAAATTTGTTTTACATCGTTCAACATTTGCTTTATATCTTTTTCATGGTGTTTTTGGTAACAGGCGCCGGCAATATGCTGAATGATTATTATGACGTTGAAATTGATAAAGTCAATAAACCGGATCGACCGCTTCCGTCCGGAAGAATCGGATTAAAAGAAGCCTTTCATTTGACAATTGCTTGTTTTTTGATTGCGCTTTTGCTTTCAATTATCATTACGCCGATGGCAATGGTTATCGGATTTGTTAATATTTTCATTTTGATTTGGTATGCCAAATCTTTGAAACGCACGATTCTCATCGGCAATTTAACGATTGCTTATTTGACCGGCTCAACATTTTTATTCGGTGCGTCTCTTTTCGGAATTGAAGGAATTTATGTTTTGCTTCCGTTGGCGCTGCTGGCATTTTTGGCAACAGCCGCGCGTGAAATTGTCAAAGATATTGAAGATATTGAAGGCGATTCAAAAGACGGCGCCGTTACTTTTCCGATTAAATTCGGCGAAAAACCGGCAATTATATTGGCGTCCGCATTCGGATTTTTAGCCGTTCTTTTGAGTCCGCTTCCCTATTTCGCGGGAACTTTAACGGTGCATTATCTTTACGCAGTGTTTTTCGGTATTTTGTGCTTCTTCTATGCGATTTATACTTTGATTGCAAAACGCGATTATGCAAAATCCTCTAAGTTTTTTAAAATTGCGATGTTTTTGGCGTTGATTGCTTTTGCTTTCGGGCTGTTTTGATATTTTTTATGAATTTGGCTTATTTTTTGTTTATTCAAAATTAATTGTCATTTTTCCCGAAAATGAAACAGATTTATCAAAACCTTTTTTAATTATTTATTAATCATTACCTTTAGTTTTTGACTTTCAAGTTTAAAAATGTAAAATGGAGTTTTTTATGAAAAAAGAGTACATGCTCGGCAACGCTGCCATCGCCCGCGGCGTTATGGAGGCAGGAGTCAGTGTCGTTTCAGGTTATCCCGGAACACCGTCTTCTGAAGTAGTGGATATTTTAAGGGCACAAAAAGACCGTGACTTTTATGTCGAGTGGGCGGTCAATGAAAAAGTAGCAGTTGAAGTCGCAATCGGCGCAGCTTTTACAGGCGCTCGCGCAATTGTTACAATGAAACATGTCGGTTTAAATGTCGCCGCTGATCCGTTAATGACAGTCAGCTACGCCGGAACCAAAGGCGGTTTAATCATTTTAGCAGCAGACGATCCGTCTCTTCACTCGTCCCAAAACGAACAAGACACGCGTCGCTATGCGGAATTTGCTTTAATTCCTTGCTTTGATCCGGCAACCATTCAGGATGCTAAAGATATGATTGCGTTCGCATTCGATTTTTCTGAAAAATTTGAAACCGCAGTCATTTTCAGACCGACAACAAGAATCTGTCACGGAAAATCCAGCGTCGGAATCGGCGAAATCAAATCCTGCGCAAACACAGCGGATTTTGTTAAAGATCCGAGCCGCATGGTAATGATGCCGAATTTTGCGCGCGCACGCCACGTTGCCATTCTCGAAAAGCAAAAAGAAATGATGGAAGCGCTTGAACAATCACCCTGGAACACTCTTGATCTTTGCGACGGTTCCAAAATCGGTGTTATTTCTTCCGGTATTGCTTCCGTTTATGCAAAGGAAGCGCTTCATGAATTGGGCATTAATGTTTCTTTCTTAAAAATTACTGCTTACCCGATGCCGGACAATCTCATTCTTGAAATGCTGAATCATTGCGACAAAGTTTTGATTGTCGAAGAATTGGAACCGATTGTTGAAAATCGTGTTCGCATTCTGGCTCAGCAGAACAAATTGACAACGGAAATCATCGGCAAAAATCCGGTTCCTCAAATTTACGAATTAAGTTTCGAAGTTTGCCGCAATGTCATTGCATCTGTTTTTGAAGAATACGCCGACAAAAATTCGACAGCGTTCCAAGATGTCGGAAAATCCTGCGACTTATCTTCCGAATTAAAAGAAATTGTTCTTCCGCCGAGACCGCCCGCGCTTTGTGTCGGCTGTTCTCACCGTTCGGCTTTCCAAGTTATCAAGGAAGTTTTCGGCAAAAATGCAATTTTCCCAAGCGACATCGGCTGCTACACTCTCGGAATTCACAGCGGCGTCGTTGATACGACAATTTGTATGGGCGCCAGTATCAGTATGGCTTCCGGCATTGCGCATTCCGGCGAGAAAAAACCGGTTTGCTGCACAATCGGCGACTCCACATTTTTGCATACCGGTGTCAATTCTTTGATGAGTGCTGTTTATAACAGTTCAAAAATGACAGTTGCAATTTTGGACAACCGAATCACGGCAATGACCGGTCATCAGCCCAATCCGAATACCGGACAAACCGCTGTCGGCATTGAATCTGTTCCGGTTTCATTAGAAGATATCTGCGCCGCGGTCGGCACTCAATTTATCCGCACAGTTGATGCGTACGATTATGAAGCTTTAAAAGTCGCCTTCCGCGATGCGAAAAATTTCGACGGCGTTTCCGTTGTTATTGTTCGGCAAGCATGCGCTATTGTTTCCAGAAAACTCGGTGTTAAGAAAAATCCGTTCGCGGTTGTTTCCGACAAGTGTAAAGGCTGCCGCAAATGTATTAATTTCGGCTGTCCCGCAATTGAATTTAATAAAGAAACCGCGGTTGCAGTTGTCAATGCTCAATGTGTCGGCTGCGGCGTTTGCGCCCAAATTTGTTCATTTGATGCAATTGTTGAGGTGAAATAATGAGTGAAAATACATTTTCCGCGCCGAATTCCGGTAAAACTGATGTCAAATACGATGTTGTTATTTGCGGCGTCGGCGGTCAAGGCGCTATTTTAGCGTCCGACATTTTAGGACGCGCCGCAGTTGCCGAAGACCGCGCCGTTCAAGCCGCTGAAACGCACGGTATGGCTCAGCGCGGTGGTTCTGTTGAAAATCACGTTCGAATCGGCAGTGCTTACGGCTCTCTCATTCCGAAAAAAGGAGCCGATTTAATGATTGCACTTGAACCTTCCGAAGCTGTTCGTTACGCGCATCTCATGAAAGACGGCGCTGTTATTATCGTCGATACCGATCCGGTTTATCCGTTTACGGTAACAACAGGAAAAGCTGAATATCCCGAAGTTTCAAAAATGTTGGAAGCTCTTTCCAAATCGTTTGATGTCAAAGCGTTCAGCGCAACGGATGTCGCCAAAAATGCCGGTAATAAACAAGCAGCAAACGTCGTATTAATCGGCGCAGCTTCTCATTACATTCCGCTTCAAAAACAAACATTTATTGACTGCATCACTGCTTTGGTTCCGCCGAAGTTTTTAGATGTAAATTTAAAAGCATTTGAAGCCGGCATAACCTGTGTTCAGGATTAAATTATAAGAGGAAGCGGAAAGCTTCCTTCTTTTTAATTCTCTTATTACATTTCAAAAGTTTGAAATGATATTATCTCAGCGCATTCCTTTTTTTTATTTTTAATTTTCTAAAATCCCGAATCGGATTCAGGATTGATTTTTAATTTACTGTTTTTAGTTTTTCTATCTGTTTGCCTCTCTTTTCTTTTGTCATTTTAATTTCTTTTTTTAGTTAACTTTATATCTGTTAATCCGAATTTTTGTCAAATAGCAATATTTACTTATTAAGAAATATTGCTATTAATGGTAAAAACGGTTGATCAATATGAAGTTTAAATTTATGTTTTCTATAATAGTAGTCTCACTTTCGTTTTTGTTGGTGAGCGGAATCGCACTTGCTGATGCTAACCCTGTCCCAATCGGCAGTTTGGAAGATTTAATGAATATCAATAAATCTGAAAACCTCAGCAAAAATTACATTTTAATCGCCGATATCGATGTCGGCTTCCAAGAAACAGATGATTTGAAATTTGTTCCTATCGGAATTTTAGAATCTTCTGCACTTTCATTCAAAGGGAATTTTAACGGCAACGGTCACACAATTTCAAACATCACCTTTTCAGATACTTGGAAAGATGGTGTCGGATTATTCGGTTATACAGAAAACGCTGTTATTTCCAATGTCTCTTTAGAAAATGTTAATCTTGTTGGAAAACACTATGTCGGAGCTGTGGTCGGTCGCGCAAACAATTCTGAAATTATGAATTGCTCCGTTTCAAATTCCGATGGCTTTAGTATTCGCGGAAATAATCATGTCGGCGGTCTTGTCGGCTATCAGGAATATTCTTCTGTTTCCGACAGCAATGTCGCCGGTAATGTCAAAGGAAAGGATAATGTCGGCGGTTTAATCGGCTCGTCATCTTACTCAAATGTTTCCGAAAGCTATGCGGTTTCCATTGTTGAGGGCGTTGATCATATCGGCGGCTTAATCGGCTCAACATCTTATTCCAATATTTCCGAAAGTTACTCGACCTCTGATGTTGAAGGCGATAGTAGTATCGGCGGTCTCGTCGGCTCTTTGTTTTGGTCGAATGTTTCTGAAAGTTATGCAACAGGAACTGCAAAAAGCACGTCAACGCATGGCAATTTTATCGGCGGTCTTATTGGAAATGCGGGTTCATCATCTTCCGTTTCCGACAGCTATGCAACCGGTAATGTCGAAGGCTAGAATAATGTCGGCGGCCTTGTCGGGAATCTGTTCGGGTCTAAGGTTCTTAATAGTTCTGCAGCAGGAGTCGTAAAAACTGATTCAGTTGTTGGCGAATCTGCCGGCGGTCTTATCGGTCGAGCAAGTTCTTCTTTCATTTCCGGCAGTAATGCAACCGGCTGCGTTGAAGGTGCCTTTAATATCGGTGGTCTTGTCGGCCGTTTGTCTGAATCTGATGTTTCTGAAAGCTATGCAACCGGAACTGTAAAGAGTAATTCAGATACCGTTAATGGTGCCGGCGGTTTTGTCGGATGTGTGGAATTTTCATCTGTTTCCAAAAGTTATGCGACCGGGAATGTCGAAGGTGCTTCTAATGTCGGCGGTTTCGTCGGGTTTATGCAATATACCTCCTCTGTTTCCGAAAGCTATTCAATCGGCGATGTCAAAGGCTTCAATATGGCCGGCGGGTTTGCCGGATCCATTTATAAATCCTCTATATCCGAAAGTTATGCGGTCGGCAATGTCGATGGTGATTTGAACATCGGCGGTTTTGTCGGATTAGGTTCAATGTTTGATATCTTTGACAGCTTTTACATCGGCACGCCTTATTCCGATGATATTTCTCTCGGAATTTTTGTTGAATCGGATGAATTGAAACAAATTTCAACTTTCAGAACTCCGAAATCTGCCGGCGGCGTTGTTTCAGAATCTTGGAATATTTCTTCCTCTCCCAATCCGGAATTTGTTTGGTATATCGATGAAGGAAACAGCTATCCGCAATTCTTCCGGGATTATATTCCTCCGGTGAATCAGTTGCCCGAATTGGCTCCCGATTCGTCTCAACCGACAACATCTTCAAAAGGAAATGGTTTCGGCAAGGCTGAAATTGTTCCTCCTGAATTTAATGCGGCAACAAAGCCTGATTCGATTCCAGAATCCGAGATTATTGACGTTTCAAATTCTTCGCTTGAATTTGAAAAATCGAATACATCTGAAGCGAGTGAAAAAAGCAAACCGAATGGAATGATTGTATTTTTAGTCGGTCTTTTCTTGATTCCCGGATGTGTTTTTTTCGTTTTGTTCCGGAGAAGAAATGAAGAAGATGAAAAATAATAATCAGTAAAATCGGTCAAATTTATGAAAAATGAATCTTGCACATTTTTCATTTTTTTGTATTGCGGATATTTTTTTTCAAAAAAAATAAAAAAAGATAAAAGGGTAATTATTTCCTTCTTTTCTGAATTAAAACACCTGTAATCAATACAGCGCAAATCGCGAGCAATACGCCAAATCCGGGAACATCGTTCGTTTTGAGAACTTCATCCATTACTTGCATATCCCTCTCAACGCGTGCTTTTGTGTTTTCATTATCTTCTTTGACTAAGGCGAGTTGCTGAGTTACCATAATTTCTTTTTCTTGTTTCATGGTGTTGTCATTTATTAATTTGTAATCTTTCAATTGCGTTGCATTCAGATTATATGCCACTGCGCCGTTGATTAAAACATCATAATATGTGTTTGTGTCAGCCATGACTTTATCGTAAGCTTTTCCCAGATTTTGAAGGTCTTCTTCGTAATCTTTCATTTGGTTTGCCAAAATCACAGCATTTTCGTATGATGCGTTTCCGTTTACAACATCTGTTTGAGTTTTAATAACGTCTTCGAAAAGAGTTGCCATTTCATCATAAACATTTGCAGCATCTATGTGCGATTGAACAATTGTTCCCAATTTTTCACGCTCATCGGCTTTGTACAGAGGTATTTCATTTCTGAATAATTCTGCTTTTTGTCGGCAAATTGCAGCAGATACGGAATATGTTTCTCTTACTGCTTCGTATGCTGCTAAATTTTCAGGCGTTACGTTTTCCAAATATGCTCTTGTGTACGAAATTTTTTCTGCGATTTCTTTATCCGTTATAATTTCTCCGCTTTCGCCATCAACAATTAAAACACCGCTCAAAGTTCGGTTTGTTGTCATTTCTGCATAATAATAGGAATGATTTTCGTAACTGTACGGACCTGCCATTGATAATGTTCCGTGCGTTTTCGAGTACGGCAAAACGGATTGCACCGCGTCATCTCTCGGAATTACACCCAAAGACGGCGTCATTATCATTACAATCATTGCTGCGACAACAGCCAATCTAATCCACTTTCGATTCATTCATTACCAACCTTTTTATTTTTGCGAATTCTCTATAATTTTTTATATTTCATCCGCGTTTAAATTTTGCAAATTGCAATCGTTATAACTCTTATCTCTAATCGTTATAGCTAACACAATTCATTCAAAATTCTATATATCTTTTTTGATATTTTATGATTTTTTATCGATATTGCGACTCAAAAATCTCAACGCAAATACTTATATACAAAAGCTCTGTATATCAGACTCCTTTCACAGAACATCTTTTATCGTTTCGCTTTTACGCTTAACATTTGTGTGCTGTGAATATGTTTGCTGATTCGGCAAACCAAAATCTCGAATCAAAATAATAAAAAGTTAAATTTTTCATTGAATTTGATTTTTATTTCTTAATTAAATTTTAACTAAAAATAAAATTGTTGAGGAGCTAGTTATGGCAACAGGACCAAGATATAAGGTTCCCATGAGAAGAAGAAGAGAGGGACGTACCAATTACCACTCCCGTCTTGCACTCCTTCTCTCCAAAGAGGACCGTGTTGTTGTGCGCAAAAGCACACGCAACGTACAGATACAGCTTATAGCCCCAACCCCGATCGGTGATGTCACATATTCATCTGCCATCTCAACCGAACTCGGTAAATACGGCTATAACGGACCGACAGGAAACACAACCGCAGCATACTTAACCGGTTTGCTTTTCGGACTTCGAGCACTCAAGAACGGCTATGAATTCGGCATTCTTGACATCGGACTTCACACATCAACACCCGGATCCAGAATCTATGCCGCATTAAAAGGCGTTGTCGAAGCAGGCTTTGAAATCCCGCACGACGATTCTGTTTTCCCGTCTGATGAACGTGTCCGCGGCGAAGACGCGGCAGAATACAACGGTTCTGATTTGCCGGCACAATTCGACACAGCAGTCGAAAAAATCAAAGCGGAGTTCAAGTGAGAAACATGGCTTACAATGAAGAAGAATGGGTCCCGAAAACAAGACTCGGAAAGCTCGTTGCAGACGGACAAATCACAACAATGGAAGACGCACTCAAATCCCGTTACCCTTTAAGAGAACCCCAAATCGTGGACATGCTCTTGCCGGGACTTGAAGATGAAGTTCTTGACATTAATATGGTTCAGAGAATGACTGACTCCGGAAGACGTGTTAAATTCAGAGCAACCGTCATTATCGGAAATGGCGACGGATACGTCGGCATCGGTCAAGGTAAAGATGTTCAAGTCGGAAATGCTATTAAAAAGGCAATCGACGCAGCAAAATTAGATGTTACAAAAATCAGCCGTGGCTGCGGTTCTTGGGAATGCGCCTGCGGTAAAGAACACACTGTTCCCTACGAAGCCACAGGCAAAGTCGGCAGTGTCGTCGTGACATTAATCCCTGCGCCCAGAGGTCTCGGTATCGCTGCCGGTAACACCGCCAGAAAAGTGCTTGAAAAAGCAGGTATCAAAGACGTTTGGACTCAAACATTCGGAACCACTCGTACCACACTCAACTTTGCCAAAGCAACTTTTGAAGCTTTGAACAACGTCAACACCATGCGCATGCCTAAGAAAGGCAACAGAGGTGTCTAAACATGTATGCAGTTATCAGAGTCAGAGGATCAGTTGCTGTCAGAGGTTCTATTGCAGACACTCTTAAAATGCTCCGCCTTCACAAAGTAAACCACTGTGTTTTCCTTCCGGAAAACGATGTTTACAAAGGCATGATCCAAAAATCCAAAGACTATATCGCATACGGTATTGTCGGTGCAGAAGCTGTTGCGGAAATTTTAGAAACCCGTGGCAGACTCGAAGGCGGCGAACGTTTAACTGACGCTTACATCGCAGAAACAACTCCTTACAAAACCATCAAAGAATTTGCAGCAGCATTCGTTGAAGGTAAAATTGCAATTAAGGATGTTCCCGCAATGAAGCCAGTTTTCAGACTTCACCCCCCGAGAAAAGGACACGCAGGATTGAAGAGAACCGTTCAGCAGGGCGGTGTTCTCGGCAACCACGGCGAAGACATTGAAGTGCTTTTGCACAAAATGAGATAAGGTGGTTTAAATGGGACACATCAGAACTAAGAAATACAGAGGATCACGCACATGCGGCGGCGGCACTCACAAAAACAGAAGAGGTGCCGGTAACCGCGGTGGCCGCGGTCACGCAGGCGGTAACGCTCACCACTTTATCCGTGCAATGCGCGAAGGATACAGACCTGGTTACATCAACAAAGGTTTCACAAGACCTGCAATCGTTGACACACCCGTGTTTATCGTCAATGTCGGCGAATTGGATGAACTCGTTTCTTTCCTTTTCGAAAATGAAGCGGATTATATCACAAAAGACGGCGACAAATTCGTTGTTGATCTTTACAGCATCGGAATCGACAAAGTTCTCGGCAGCGGAAGAGTTACAAAACCGCTCGTTGTTACAGCTGAAATGTTCTCCGCAACTGCACGATCCAAGATCGAAGCAGCAGGCGGCGAATGTATTGAAGCTGACGGCTTTGAAGATGATTTTGAAGAAGCAGATGAAGAGTAAGCATTTTGCTTTCTCTTTTTTTATTTCTTTTTTGCAATAACTTTTACAAAAAATTTTAACAAAATCCAATAAATTTTGACAAAAATTAATTTTAAAAAATTTGCAATTGGCAGTTTCATATAATAATTTGCAGCTGCGAAATACAATAATATATTAATACTAATAGTCGTATCCTTTCAAACCTTATCATCTTATATTCATGATGATTTTGTTTAACTATTCACAATTTATCAATATAATTAATTTGATTCAAAAACATTTCAAAATAACGAAAGCCGATTGCAGAAATGAATGCAATTCGCATGTCCTTTCGACAATGTTTTTGTAATAAGTCAGGTGTCAATAATGAGTTTCAGGAGTGTAATGGAGCCTATCTTTGCAAGGTTACCCGCTGTCGCCAGACCTGAAAAACAAGTATTGTTCAAAAATAAATTGATGTGGACGCTTGTCATTCTCGCGCTCTACTTCGTTTTATCGAACATTCCCTTGTTTGGTATGTCGGCCGAATCGATCGATTTATTCGCGCATTATCGCGCGTTTTTCGCAGGTGCATCAGGGTCTTTAATTGTTCTGGGTATCGGTCCGATTGTCACGGCATCCATTATTCTGCAGTTGTTGGTCGGCGGTGACATTATCCATTTGGATTTGTCTGATCCTCGTGACCAGGCCTACTTCCAAGGCGCTCAGAAATTCCTTGTTTTCGTCATGATTATTCTCGAAACACTTCCTCAGTTATTCGGTTATATCCAGCCGGATGCAGGGCTGGCGACAATGCTCGGTGTTAATCTTTGGGTCGTTACAGCATTCCTGTTTGCCCAAATTTGTATCGGCGGTGTCCTTATTATGTATATGGACGAAGTGATTTCAAAATGGGGTATCGGTTCAGGTATCAGTTTGTTCATCGTTGCCGGTGTTTCTCAGTCTATCGTGACCGGTTTAATTAACTGGCTTCCCGGAACAGACGGACTTTCAATCGGTATTATTCCGAAATGGATTCAATTGATTTCAAAGGCGAACTCGGCGGTTTGCTTTCATCTACTGACGGTATTATGTATCTCTTGATCAATGCCGGTATCTTGGCACTCATTTCAACAATTGCAATCTTTGCCATTGTCGTTTATGTTGAGAGTGTCAGAATTGAAATTCCGTTGTCGCACACATCTGTTCGCGGCGCTCGCGGTAAATTCCCTGTTAAATTGATTTACGCATCCGTTCTCCCGATGATTTTGGTTCGCGCGCTTCAGGCAAACATCCAATTGGTCGGTGTTTTACTTTCCGGAAGAGGCATTACGATTCTCGGCGAGTTCTCGGGCGCAACGCCTGTTAACGGTATTATGTATTACTTATCTGCAATCAACAGCCCGTCGGATTGGATTCCGTCTTTGGTTCGCGCAAATTATGCGGCAATGGGCTTTGATGCGCCTGCTATTTGGCAGATTGCGCTTCACGTCGGTGTTGACGCATTCTTGTTAGTTGCCGGCGGTATTATCTTTGCTCTGTTCTGGATTGAAACAACCGGAATGGGCGCCAAACAAACGGCTAAAAAGATTTACAATTCCGGAATGCAGGTTCCCGGTTTCAGAAACAACATCGCATCCATTGAAAAATATATGCAGCGATACATCCCGAAAGTCACGATTATCGGCGGTGCATTCATCGGTCTTTTGACTTTGTTTGCCAGTTTGCTCGGTACAGTCGGCGGCGCGGGCGGCACAGGTTTATTACTGACTGTCAGTATCGTCTATCGTTTGTATGAAGATTTGGCATCAGAACAAATGATGGAAATGCACCCGATGCTTCGTTCTTTCCTTGGGAAAAATGAATAAAAGTTTTGAAAATTTTCAATCGGGACTTAAGTGTTTCACTTAAGTCCTTTTTTTATTGATTTTTTCGTTATGGAATCCTTTTTATAACAAAAATGACAATTTCTTTTACTTCTGGTTTAACAGATTTTTAACCATTTTTTAAAAAAATTCAAGTTTTATGTTTAGGTGACTCTTATGAATATTATTTTATTCGGTCCGCCTGGTGCAGGAAAAGGCACTCAGGCTCAAAAGCTTTCTCAAAAGTACGGTATTCCTCAAATTTCAACCGGAGACATTCTTCGCGCAAATGTTAAAGAAGGAACCGCGCTCGGTTTAGAAGCAAAAAAATACATGGATTCAGGCGCACTTGTTCCTGATGCAGTTTTAATCGGAATTATTAAAGACAGACTTCTTCAGTCGGACTGTGCAAACGGTTTCCTTTTGGACGGCTATCCGCGAACTGTTCCGCAAGCTGATGCGCTGACCGGAATTTTAGAAGAAATTAAAAAGCCGATTGAGTGCGTTGTTAATATTATTGTTCCGAATGAAATTTTAATCGGCCGTCTTTCCGGAAGATGGATGTCTTCCTGCGGTGCCAGTTTCCACACGGTTTTCAATCCGCCGAAATCTGAAGGCGTCTGCGACTCATGCGGCGATGCTCTTTTCCAAAGACCGGACGACACATCCAATGCTGTTTCAAACCGTTTAGATGTTTATCAAAATCAAACAGCTCCTTTGGTTGATTACTACAAATCAAAGAAACTTTTAACAGATATTGACGGCACAAAAGACATCGATGTCGTTTTTGATGAAATCGTCAAAATCGTGACACCTTTTAAATAAGAGTATTGTGTCACAGATTTACACAACTTTATAATCATAAACAGGTCGGATTATTTTGGATACAAAAAAAATCAGAGAATGGGCAGACAAAGTTATTTTAGGACTCGGCGTGGTTCTGTTTATCGGAATCATGATTCCTTCCGTTCGAGATTCTATCGGCAGCGGCATGAATATTCTCATGTCTCCCGTTTTGGCAGTCGTCGGCGAACAAAATTTCTTTTTGATTTTGTCGGCAATGGCAATCATTACCGCTATCTACTCTTCTCTTATTCAGAAATACGTCGTGGATCAATCAAAAATGATTGAGTTCCAGGAAAAAATGAAAATTTTCCAAAAAGAGATGAAAGAAGCTCAAAAAACGCAAAACACTTACATGTTAAAAAAATTAGAAGAGCAGCAAGCTGAAATCATGCAGGAACAAATGGGCATGATGAAAGACCAGTTCAAGCCGATGTTCTACATTGTCTTGGTCTCGATTCCGCTTTTGATGTGGGCATATTTCTACATCGGCAGCCATCCCGACGCATCTATTGTTTTCCCGTTCTGGGGCGAACGAAATTTGAGCGACACGGTTTTCTTCATGTTTACTTACTGGCTCTACTGGTATTTCGTGTCTTCACTTGCATTCAGTCAAGTATTTAGAAAACTTTTGAACATTCGTGCCGCCGGCATGTAATGTTTCTTTTTTCTTTTATTTTTAAAAATCGTATCGGGTATAATTATGATTATTACAATCAGCGGGCTTCCGGGAACCGGAACCACAACTGTTTCTAAAATTTTACAAGAGCGCGCCGGCATGGAATTTATTTCATCCGGAGAGATTTTTCGAAGCATTGCGAAGGAATTGAATCTTTCACTTGCCGATTTCGGAAAACTTGCCGAAGAAGACCCGAAATATGATTTTCAAATTGATGAGCGTCAAAAAGAAATTTCAAAAACAAAGGACAATTTGATTTTGGAAGGCCGTCTCGCCGGTCACATGTCTTTGGAAGTTCCGCCGAGCAAGAACATTTTACGCATTCTTTTAAAAGCGCCGCTTGAAACCCGCGTTCGCCGAATTATGAATCGCGAACAATCCAATTCGTCTTTCAAATTTGAATTGGAACAAACCAAAACGCGCGAAGAATCCGAGCGTGTCCGCTATGAAATGTATTATGACATTGATATCAATGACACGGCGATTTACGATTTGGTGATTGATTCTTCAAAATTTGATCCCGAAACGATTGTCGGAATTATTTTAAAAGCCGCCGGCAAAATCGGCGAATAAAAAATAAAAAAAGAATTCGGCTTATCGCCGAATTGTTTAAATTTTTTCAAAAGCGAATCGATTCATTCTGATTCCGCTTCCTTTTTTTCAGACAAAGTTACAATTGCTTTTTCAAGGCGATGGTCTCTGATTTCAATCACTTTAATTGAAAGTCCGAACGCATCAAGCTCGGGTCGGCTGCCGTCTTTCGGAACTTTTCCGAGCATTCCAAACACCATTCCTGAAAACGTATCATATTCATCACAAGGCAAAGGTATGCCGATTGATTCTGCGACTTCATCAAGCGGCGCGGCGCCGCTAATAATCCATCTGTGCGAATCTAATTCTTCAATCTGCGGCGGCTCAACTTCTGAGATTTCATTTTCCAAATCTCCGACAAGTTGTTCCAGCAAGTCGCTGATTGTTACAATACCGCTCATGCCGCCGTATTCATCTAAAACAACCATGAAATGGCTGCGGCTTTGTTTCATGTTTCTG
>JGI994J12354_10002908_pt1 | contig 16319 bp, 21 predicted proteins | sample IntmicLarv3ML3BL_FD_12354 | JGI IMG/M metagenome (IMG submission 12354) | reverse complement strand
TCGCATGCGCCCTTAAAATCGCGCCCTACGTGTTCGTCCGCCCCGGTGAGTTACGCGCTGCACAGTGGGCTGATATTAACCTTGAAGCAGCCGAATGGCGATACATCCTCACCAAGACAGACACCCAGCATATCGTGCCTCTGGCAAGACAGGTTGTCGCCATCATGAAAGAACTGTATGGGCAGTGACCGGGTAAAGGTGGTCGGAGACGCTTATCATTTTGACAGTGTTGACTCCCACCGTGTCAGAAGTGGACTGCGTTAGACCCGAGCTATCAGGGTGTTGCTGCCAGCCGTTAAAGAAACTGGTGTGGCACCTGATTCGCGTGGGTTTTTACTGCGTTTCCTCCCCCTCCTGAAATTCCTGCTCAAACTCGTCAACTGGGTACCAGTTGCCGTTGTCATGACGCACGACACACACACCCTCATTCATGCGGATCGGTCGCTGGTGCGTGTCCCCGAACTGCTGACACGCTTCAATCTTTCGGCCTTTCCACCAATACCCTGCGCTAAAAGCAGAGCAAATTACGAAAAACAACAGGCCGATCAATACCGAAGTGAATACAAGCTTTTCCCTTGTCTCTACGCGCATTATGTTTCTCCTCTCTGTTTGTTATTTGGTGTCCTAGCGATCGTAACGCCTGCACCTTTTTAGTCGCACCTTATCTCTTCCGGGCTTGGTAAACCCATTGTGCGCAGAAGAATAATACCCGCTGATTGCGTCTTTTTTTGTTTTTTAGCGATTTTTTTAGCTTTTTCATGCAGAATGTTTTTCCTTCTTCTTCCATGCCATCCTCGCACGCACATATTGCCCCAAAATCACTCCGCCCGTTGCATGATGATCTCAAACAAGGTCATTATTTCGTCATAGGTATCGCTGTCTGGCTCCATGTCCACGTCCTTTGGCTCAAATGCTCTGTGTTTACCTGTCGCCTCACCGCATCAGCACTGAAGCCATATTTCTCGCAGATTGATCAGGGCATTATCTACAGCCAAAATCTCCTCCTGCGCCTTTCTGGCGGTTGCTGTGGCAGCTTTACGCTTTTCTTGTGATACCTGCTCAGTGTGTAGCAATGAGTCTGCATGAAGGACAATCCCAATGGATGAGGCATAAACACTCATAATTGACCGCCAATAGCAACGCTAACGATCGTTTCTATCTGTGTATGGATTTGACCTACTGAAAATCGGATAACGGATATAAGGTCTTCTGTGCGCATTTTTTCGTAATGCGCATTGCTATGGTGTAGTCGAGTATTGGACATGTCATTTCCTTCGTGAAGTGTTGATCTTCACCCCCCCTTGCAAAAGGGTGGGTAAACCGTGCAGGTTGCAAGACCGGCCACAAAGTAAACCGGCACACTCGAAAGCATCCCGCACGGCTACCCACAAGAAACCATGCTACAGATGTGAAAAAACCGCACAGATTGCGGCTCATCTGTCTTTGTGTATTTCAGGCTTGCATTCCCGCCTACCTCTTTCTCGGCAGTCTTGCTGGTGTATCATAACGTCCGGCAAGTGCTAATTCCCTCCCAACAGCAATCTAACTCAAACCATTAATCATGAAAAAAACAATAACTTCAATCCTCTTTCTTTTAATTATCGGTGCGTTACAGGGTTGCGCAATAAAAAACGCCATTGTTGACACTATTGATAGTTTCGATTGCCCTACTCCATCAAAGGATCAGCTTAATAAAGACGGCTATTTAATCATGCAAAATGGCGTCACACTAAAATGCCAAGTACAAAAGAACACTAGCAAAATGTCTTGTGTTGGCGTAACTGATTCAAACAATGCAGATGGGCTGGTATGTCAAAGTGGCAAAAATCAGGCCATATTTTTATTTGACGAAAATGGAATATTAACCGCCCACAAGTTTGGGAAAGTGGACTAACCGGCACGCTCCTCAGTTTTGGGGAGCGTGAATCATCAGCTCACTATAACCGTTATAAGTGGCAGGAAAAAACATGAAAAGAATAATCTTATTGGTGTTGTGCTGCTTTTGTATAAATGCTTATGCGGATGATGTACAAAAGACAAAGTCTATTGAAGAGCAAGACAAATGGGAGCTTATAGGACGCTATAAGCTTCATGATACTTATATAAGAAAAGACCGTGTTACAAGCAGGGGGAAGTACAGGGAGGCGTTAATTTTGCACTCCTATCATAAGGAAGAATACGTACAGAATAGAAAAGTCTTTTCAACGATATCCAAAGAAAAATATGATTGTGAAAACAAAACGACTTCCCTCGAAAAGATGACTCTTTTTTCGGAACAGATGGGACTCGGAAACACTGTTGCCACGGTAGACCGCAAGAGCGGGCGCGAGTATATTGAACAGGTTAAGCCGAACGCAATGGGGGAAGCAGTATTAAAACATGTTTGCTCCTACAATATTGCGAATAAGGATTTAGCAAAAGAAGACTTAAAAGCTTTTGAAGAGCAAACCGGCTGGAAACTTATTGAATTTGGGAAAGACTGGAGCCGTTTTATAAAGGATGGCAGCATAGAAGATGTTGGAGAATACAGGCAAGCAAGGGTTTTATTTTCTCGTGGAACACCAGCAACTATAAAAAAGAAAGGCCTCTTTTCCACTGAAGAGATAAAATATTTTTCCCATGACGACTTACAAAAACATGACTGCAAAAATAGAACGACGGCTATAAGAGAGTCAATTTGTTATGATGAGCCACTTGGAAGAGGAAAGGTTGTTGACAACCTGCGCCAGAAGAACGATTATTTTGATCCAGGATTTAGAGGCGATGAGGCCGACTATATCTGCTCATACGAGATCAAGAAATAAGAAAGCCCTTGTGAGTGCCGCTAGCTTCGGCACTTTGCCCATTTAGAAGCCGCCTTCACCATGAAAAAGACGGTTGCCATATTACTGACATGCCTCTATCTGGCTGGATGTGCAAGTTATACCCCACCAACGGAATTTGATCCTGAGCAGCATGCGCGCATTCGCGTTTTCTATGGATTGCATATACCGGACACTATAATTTATATTGGTCGTGTATGTAAAAAGCCGGGAATGCCTTATTTTGTTGCTGCGCGTAACGTATTGTCTTCACTAGTTCCAAACAAGACTATCGGCATGCCAATTACAGAAGACATGCATACATCGTCTTATCATGAATATATTATTCCAGCGGGCAACACAATCACCGTTCATATGGCAAGGGAATCTGTCCGCAGGGTTTATTTTGTACCTGAAGCTGGCGCTGATTATGAGACTTACATGAGATCAGAAAGGGATGGTGAGTTGATTGTAAACAAACTCATCGTAAATGCTGACGGCAGCATAACAAAACAAAAAGAAAAGGGCGGTAATTATGGACTGTACGGAAGCGGGGGATGGCTTTTTAGAAAAGATTGGTAGCTCCCTGCGATCAGAGCAGAAAATGATTTTGGAGGTATTTTTGGAGGTACATTTCAATATCGAAAAATGCAAACCGTTATTCCATGCGCCTTTCAGGGGACTTTGTGAATGAGGCCTCCGCATGGGTTTCTCCGGCTTCTTGTCATTTCAAATTGATGGATGCCGGTTAAAATAAAGCTGAAATAAAAACCGGATGGCGAACATGATGAAAAGATGGCTTCCTGTTGTGCTGACTGCACTGCTTTTATCTGCCTGCATACGCAATGTTGACGGCTATAATTCCGATCCTTATGTCGTTTCTGCCCTGAGTGCCTACAGCGCGCAGAAAATCGCAGTTGCCGAATTTGAATCTTCTCTGGGAGAAGGTGGCGTTAACCAGTGCCGCGGATACAGCATGATTACGACACCGGGTGAAGGCGGACTTGTCCGTTACATCCAAGATGCATTTATCTCTGAGCTGGAGCTGGCCAATGCCTATTCGCCGGAGGCTCCTGTTGTGCTGAAAGGAAAGGTCACCCAGATATCCTTGAGCACGCTGACAAGCGGCGAATGGATTATCAAGATGACACTTATATCCAGCAACGGTCGCTCCCTGTCGGCCCGGGAGCAGCTTCACTTCAAAACCAACATTGTCGGTCAGAGTGCCTGTCAGGTAGCCAGTGACACTTATTTCTATGCGGTGCAAAATCTGCTTCGTAGACTAGTTTCCGCGCCCGGGTTCACGCAGCTTCTGGAGCCTTCTACGTATCCCAAGAAAAAACCGCAACCAGCCAGCACAAACCCACCAGAAAAACAGGGTAAGGTACAACTGCAAGCAACTGAAATGGCTCCGCTGGGAACCGATACCCATACACAGCCGATAGCCGCAGAGGTTGCGCCACCGGAGGCCACAACGCCAACGCAAGTGGTGACAGTACAAAGTGAACCGGTTAAAGTGACGATACAGCCCCAAAAGACGGCAGCAACTTCAGACTGTTCCATTGAAAAGCAGATACCACAACAATCGGGCAAGTAAACCGCCGTTACTGTTTTTCAAAACAAGCCCTGATCAGTTCCTGATCCGGCGACAGTGCAACTGGATGGCCTTTACCAGTGCGCCTATGATTTTTTCCTGATAAGCGGGGGTTGTAACGACCTGCTCTTCCTCACGATTGACAATCACACCCGCTTCAACCAGAACAGCGGCAGATGCAGATTTTCTTAACACAACCAGTTCATCGAAACGGTAAATGCCGCGCACATCGTCCAGTAAAAGCCGGTTTTCACCTGCGATGGCTTCAGCATGGTGCCGGGTTGGCTCAAGCGCTCCCTCAAGCAAGCTCTCAGCGATTTCGCTGGCAACAGTCCGGCTTTCCTGCCAGAATGGATTTTCTGCGGAAACAAAGAGGCTATATCCGCGGAAATGATCGCTGTAAAAATGCATTTTCCCTTCCCACTCCCATTCGGACAGGTAATGCGACTGCACAGCATCATGGTGCAAGGAAAGAAAAAGAGTGGCCCCGGCTTTCATCGCCAGCACAGGACGGCTTTCCAGAGGGATTGGATCGCCATCAGGGTTAATCAGCACGCAGGGTATGTCGCTGCTTTTCAACAAAGCAGTCAGTTTTGTTGCCAACGCAATATTGAAGTTCCACTCTCCCACACCACGCGCACTCGTTGCGCCCTGCTCGATTCTGGTATGACCGGCATCAATGGCAATGAGACACTCACGAGCCTGCACAATGATGGCAGAACAGGCTATAAGTATACCGACAATGAAACGCTTCATCCGCCGTTTTTCCCGGCAGGATATGTCTGTGATATACAGGAAACGTCTGGAGTGAACAGTTGATCAGGCACCCTCTTCTTCATGCCCTTGCACCGATTTCAACTGCTCTTCTGTCAGCGTGACACGGGTATTCCAGGTTTCAACCCCCCAAGTTGTCGCGCCACAATTTTCACAGGCAGGGCCGGTTGCACCGCCCTGCGTACGCCATCCATGCGGCAAGCCGTTACCACCGCAAAACGGGCAGGGCAGCATAACAGGATTTTCTTCTGCTCCCCGCCATACAGCATTGAACAGTTCCGTAAATTCGGATAAGGCCGTCATAATGCCTTTTCCTATCCGCATACAAAGAATCAGAAGCAGCAAAATTGGCGTCAGCAGGATCATCAGTATGCGGCGAAGGGATACTGACTGGATATAAATGATGGGCGGCATAAAAACGATCAGCGATAAAAGAAACAGCCCACAAAAAAACTCAGCGGGCTGTAGAAAAAGTGTCAACTCATACCATTTACGGCAACAGATTAATCGAGCCTGCCTTTGCTTTTCAGGTATTTCACAGCGACAAAACCCAGTATGGCGGAAACCAGCAATCCATTAAGAACCCACTCATGAATGCTCTCTGAACTGAAATTCGAGGTAATGGCAGGCTTGATGGTAACAGCCAAGCCCACGACCAGAGATAGAATGAACAAATGAAGTTTCTTGATTTTTTTCACTACCGTTCCTCACATGCTTTTGACTAATGGCAGGTATTGCTGTGTCTGACAGCCAGCATCCCCCTTGATTACGACAGTGTAACAGCTAAACCGGGCTGATTGAGTAAAAACGCACAGTGAACCGACTGCAACCATCTACAACCGCTGAACATCCTGAACGCCGGACACTTCCCTGATCATCTGGATCGCCTTGTTCAGGCCTTCTGTCGAAGAAACTTCGGCTGTAAAAGACATCCGAGCCAGCCCCTTGCTGCTTTGGGTGTTCACACCGATAACATTGAGCTTTTCCCGCATGAAAATATCAGAAATATCCCGTAAAAGCCCCTGCCGGTCTCCCGCAAGCACAAAAATATCCACCGGATAAACCGTCTCGGGATCGGATGCTCCCCAATCTGTCTGTATCACCCGCTCAGGCGATTGTTTCTGCATTTCCAGAAAGTTTTTGCACGCCGGACGATGAATGGAAACGCCTTTTCCGCGCGTGACAAAGCCAATGATCGGATCAGGCGGTGCAGGTTTACAACATTTGGCCATCTGTGTGAGCAAGCCTTCCGCACCAACGACAAGCACACCAGACTTGGCTCCGCGCATAATGCTGGATGCCCTGCTTTTCCTTGGAAGAACGATATCTTCGGTCTTCGTTTCCCTGAGCGGCTCTTCGCCATGCAGTACCTGCTCTACGGTACGGGTATTGATTTTATCCTTTCCTGCCGCCAGCAGGAAGTCTTCCAGCTTGGCATAGCCAAGTTTTCCTGCCAATTCTTCCAAGTTGACAGAGGTTTTGCCTTCCCGCTGCAAGATCCGGTCAAGAATGTTACGACCGACTACAATGGTTTCTTCATGCTCAACTCCGTTAAACCAGGCGCGGATTTTGGTGTGGGTTCGGGGATTAACGGCAAAGCTCGTATTGAGCCAGTCACGTGACGGTCCCGCTTCAATGCCTTTTGCCGTAATGATTTCAACCGTCTGCCCACTTTTCAACGGTGTATTCAACGGTACCATGGCACCATTTACCCGTGCCCCGCGACAACGGTGTCCCACATCAGTATGAACCTGGTAAGCGAAATCAATGGGGGTGGCACCCTTGGGCAAATCAATCACACGCGCCTGCGGTGTCAGCACATAAATACGGTCATCAAGTGTGGTGGCCTTGATTTTTCGGACCCAGTCGCTATGAACATCCTCCTGTTCCGACTCCGTATCGGCTCCGTCTGCCTTCCAGGAGAGCAACTGACGCAACCATGAAATTTTCTCGTCGTACTGCTGCTGGGCAGTAAAATCCGATCCACCGGTTTCTTTATAACGCCAGTGGGACGCCACACCATATTCGGCAAAATTATGCATCTCTTCCGTGCGAATCTGGACTTCGAGTGTCTGGTCATCCTCACCGATCACAATCGTATGCAGTGACTGGTATCCGTTGGGTTTCGGGCGGGAAATATAATCGTCAAATTCCTCCAGAATCGGTGTCCACATCCTGTGGACGATATCAAGTACGGCAAAACAGGTTTTGATATCAGAAACGATGATGCGCAGGGCACGCACATCATGCATCTGCTCAAAATTCAGTGATTTTCCATGCATCTTATTCCAGATGCTGTAAATGTGTTTGGGGCGACCTGAAATTTCAGCTCGGATGCCGGCGGCCTTCAGTTCCTCCCCGACACGCCTGATTGCGCTTTCAATAAATCCTTCTCGCTCAATGCGTTTTTCTTCCAGCTTTTTCGCAATGGATTTATAGGCGTCGGGCTCTAGGAAACGAAAAGACAGGTCTTCCAACTCCCATTTCATTTGCCAGATACCTAGGCGATTTGCCAGCGGAGCGTATAATTCCAGCGTCTCACGCGCATAACGCTCACAGACGTCGTTGAGTTCCTTTGTCTCGGCGATATAACGTAATCCTGCAACTCGGGCCGCTAGCCTGAGCAGTACCACGCGCATGTCCGACGCCATGGCAAGCAACATTTTCCGCAGTGTTTCTGCCTGATCCTTGCGAAACTGGACTGCATTTTTTCCACTGACGGTCTGCAGGAGCAACCCGCCACTGATATCCTTGAGCTTCAGAAGCTGCCGGAGATTTTCAACCAGACTAACAACTTCCGAACCATAACGGCTTTCTATTTTCCCCCACTCCGCTGGATTGATTTCCGGCAAAGGAGCAAAAAGACCGGCAATACGGGTTTCCGCGTCCGTATTCAATGTCGCCAGAATAATGCCGACAGCACGAGAAAAATCGACGACTGGCTGCCCTGAATCGAGTTTTTTGTCATCATAAATCCTGATAGCAAACTCGTAGGCATCCTCCACCAGTCTGGCGTGTTCGGGCCGCAACCCTGATGAGATTTTTTCAGCTATGTTGATAAAGGTGACTGGAGAAACCATTTTCCGGATATCCGTATTTTCTGTTTTGCAACAATTAAAAGCAGATGATAGTAATAACTGTGACGTTTTATAACAGCCAGACGACGATAGTAGAGAATAAAAATAATAAAAGCCATAATAATAGCGCACGCCATATCAACCCGGTCGCGTTCTGAAAAAAACGGACAGTTGGCTCTTCGCCGGGCGGACTTTCTGTTTCAAAATCCTCCTGATCTATTGCACTGACATCCACGGAAAATACCCGAACCGCTTTTTCCGATGGCGCCCCTAGCCGCACACCCAGCGCACCTCCTCCTGCCGAAAGCAAAACACCGGTATTGGCATTTCCCCAGCGATCAGCGAAATTACGCCAGGAATAGACAGCATCCTCAAAATTCCCCACGGCAGCAAAACACATGGCGGTCAGCCTCGCAGGCACCCAGTCAATCCAGAAAAACGTGCGTGAGGCAAAGCGCCCAAAAGCTTCATGCCGGACATCCTGGTTTTCTGTCCATGCCTGAAAAAGACAAGCGGCCAGACGGTAAAACACGGCGCCAGCCGGCCCGACATAAGGAATCATAAACCAGAGAAACACCCCGAAAACATGCTGATGGGAAGTCAGAATCGCCCTTTCGATGGACAGGCGAATAATATCCGGCATTTCCAGTGCACTGCTATCCTTTCCGCTCCACTCAGTAAGCAGTTGGCGTGCTCGGGACTCGTCTCCCACTATCAGGGCGATCTGGATGGAAGAAAAATACCGGCTGTAATCTCTGAACCCTACACAGAAATACAGAACCACAACATTGAAAACCAGTGCAAGAAACGCATTGAGGGAAAGGCAAATCCGGTAAAGAACGAGTGTTGGCACAGTCATCCCCAAAACCAGGATACACCAACCAATCCGGCCATGTTGCGGATGCCCGGCGTTAAACCATGTCTCGATTTTATCCGCAAGAATATGAACCCAACCCCGTACGGGATTACTCTGGTGCATTGGCCTGAAATGGTCAATGACAAGCGCAAAAAAAATCGAGAAAAAGATCATGGCTGTTTCGGATAATGCCCCAAGACGTTACGATACCCCAGCCTTCCGAGGGAATCAAACGTGGCAGAATCAATGTGGATTGATACCTGCCGAATGTATCTTCATGCCCGCATGAAATGAAAGAGGTTGCGTAACATACCGGCAGTAGCTCCCCAGATCATATAATCGTTATAGGGGATGGTAAAAAAGGTCCGAACACCAATTTCAGGAAGTTCGACGAAGCGGCGCTGATAATTGGAGCCGGTCATCAGGTAAGAGAAAGGGACCTCAAAGACTTCTGCCACTTCCTTCGGGTCTGTCCGGACAGTGAAAGGAGGGCGGACAATGGCGACAACGGGTGTCACACTGTAGCCGCTTCCGGTACGGTATTCCGGTAAAGTACCAAGAATTTCAACATGTCCACGCGCGACACCAACCTCTTCCTCCATTTCCCGCAGTGCGGTTTCGATTCTGGACGAGTCCGTCAGATCCACTCGTCCGCCAGGAAAACTCACCTGTCCTGCATGGGCATGCAGATGGGCCGCACGACGGGTCAACAGCAACCACAGATCATCATCCGCTTTGGCAACAAGAGGAACCAGCACAGCAGCAGGCACCCATTTGTTCCGCCCTTTCCATATCGGGCTTTCATTAAGGCGCTCCATTGTCCAGGGACGAGGATTGGCAAACCGGTGACGCAGCCACGCAACATTTAGTCTGTCCTTTGACACAGGCGGCTCATCAGCTACTGAATCAATGGTAAAGGTTTCTGGGTTCAGACCAGGTTCAGCCACGTTTGACCTCCTCAAAATGCAAAAGGGGCACCTGCTGCGATGCCCCTTCTATCCGATGACAGAACCGGTTTACTCTGCTGCAGTCTTGGAGCTCCGGCTGGGCAGTTTTTCTTTGATGCGCGCGGATTTTCCTGAACGCTCACGCAGATAGTACAGCTTGGCACGGCGAACGTCGCCACGGCGTTTGACTTCAATTGAAGCAATCAGCGGTGAATACAGCTGGAATGTTCTTTCCACGCCCTCACCGGATGAAATTTTGCGAACAATAAAGTTAGAGTTCAGGCCACGATTGCGACGTGAAATAACTACACCTTCATAAGCCTGTACACGCTTGCGGCTACCCTCAACCACATTCACGTTAACGATAACAGTATCACCGGGCGCGAATTCAGGAATGTTTTTCCCCAAACGCTCGATCTCTTCTTTTTCAAGTTGTTGAATCAGATTCATTTCATCTCCCATATCATCATGTCAGCGTATAACCTTTCCCGGCTATGTCTTTTTTTGTCCGAAAAAATACCTGACAGAGGATGACGTATTGTAAAAATGGACCAAGTCCATACCTTACTGCAATTTAAAACATTTAAAACTACAGGTTACCGCTTAAAAAATGCTCGTCCGCTTCCGAGAGCAGACCGGCCAAACGCGCCTTTTCAAGCAAATCAGGCCTTTTCCGGCTAGTAGCAATCAATGCCTGCTCCCTTCGCCACTTGTCTATTTCGGCATGGTTGCCACCAATCAAAACCGGTGGCACCGCCATTTCCTCATATACCGGCGGCCTTGTGTAATGCGGGCAGTCGAGTATACCTGAAACAAAGCTGTCCTGCACGGCTGAAAGATTATCGTGCAACACCTCCGGCAACTGCCTAATGATGGCATCCATCAGAGCCATTGCCGGAATTTCACCACCTGAAAGGACAAAATCCCCTAGGCTGACTTCCTCATCAATACAGCGGTCCAGTAACCGCTGATCAATCGCCTCATACCGACCACACAACAGGATCAGGCCTGACATCTCCCTGAAATCCATCACCCGCTGGTGAGTTAGTGGCTTTCCCTGTGGCGACAGATAAACAACATGGGGGCTTATTCCTGCTACCTGCTGGTGTGCCCTGACCGATTTTACGGCTTTTTCCAGAGGCTCTGCCAGCATTACCATGCCAGGCCCTCCACCATATGGCCTGTCGTCTACGGTACGGTGCCTGTCCGTTGTGAAATCCCTTGGATTCCACAATTTCAGGAAACATCGGCTTTCTTCAAATGCCCGCCGGGTGATTCCTGATTCTGTCAGGGCGGAAAACATTTCCGGAAAAAGTGTGATTACGTCAAACTGCATCACTCCTCCCCCAAACCAGCGACGTACTCTGACAGCTGCTTAATAATCAGATTCCCAGTCTACCGTGATCTTCCCGGCTTTTATATCAATCTCGCCAAGAAACCTGTCGACAAACGGAATCAGGATTTCACGGCGCTTGTCCGAATCTCCGGTTTTTTCAGCCTCAACCCGCAAAACCTGATGTACGCCGTTATCCATCAGATCGTGTACAACACCAAGCAACTCACCATCCAGATTGATTACCTGCAAACCAATCAGATCAATCCAGTAAAATTCATCGTCATCCAGATCAGGGAAAAGACTGCGCGAAACCTGTACCAGAGTTCCTCTTGCCACCTCAGCCTCCTCACGGGAGCCGATGGTTGAAAGGCGCGCCAGCACCTCATCAACATGCATACGGGTTCTCAACACCTCTGCTTTATGAAGTGATGGCTGGTTCAGCCACCACTCTTTTACTGTCAGCAAGGTTTGGGCATCTTCAGAATATGGCCGGATTCGCACCCAACCCTGAACCCCGTGCGCTCCGGTTATATGACCGATTGCAATCAGATCATCAGGCGCCTGACTGTCTGTTGTCTTTTTTGACAAATTCTAGGCTGCCTGTTTATTGTCACGAACCAGCCGCTCAACTGCAGGCGTCATCTTGGCACCAACGCCCTGCCAGTAGGCCAGTCGGTCAGTTGCAATGCTCAATCCCTTTTCACTTTCTGCCGCAAAAGGGTTGTAGGTGCCGATGCGTTCGATAAAACGACCATCGCGGCGACTGCGGGAATCAGCAGCAACAATTCTGTAAAAAGGACGCTTTTTTGCGCCTCCACGTGCTAAACGAATAACGACCATAATGTTTCCAAAAAAAGTTCGATACGGAAAATTTTCAGATTATATCTTAAATCTGGATAAAAACCATAGAAAATTCAAAGCAGAGCCGTAATGTCTGCTTTCTGACGGAATTCGGGCACCACCACTGCTGAAACGCTCATGATTTGCTGATAACCAGTCTCTGGTACAGACTGCCGAAATAGGTGGTTTTGCTGATGATACGGTATTTCACGTCTTCGGGGAAATAATGCGTCAGTTCATGACGCCACATATCGGTGGCAAACGGCTCAAACAGGAAAAAGACCAAGCGTTGCCACAATCGAAGTGGATGCAGTATATGTGGCCGGTGAAACTCCACCAGAACCAGTTTCCCGCTCGGCCTGAGTACACGCAGAGCTTCTGACAGGGCCTGTCTGCGCTTGTCTTCAGGTAATTCATGTGGCAAAAAAAACATCAGCACATTGTCATAACTGTTGTCCGGACACTGCAATGCGGTTGCATCACACTGGAACATGCGAATGCGCTTATCAGGCAACCTGAGTTTGCTCTGCGATTTTTCCAACTGAACCGGCAGGATGTCAATCAGGTCAAAATGCGCATTCGAATCCAGTTGCGCCTGAATACGCGGCACCAGTTGGCCATAGGCATTGGAAATCTGGAGCAGGCTTCCTGAAATCGGGCGCGGGAAGGCTTCCAGCACGGCATCAACCAAGCGGGTGTAATTTCCAAGCAGAATAAAATTGATAAGAAAGCCGCGATCCCAGAATTTAACCGCCAGTGGATGCTCATAGGCCCACCAGTAAATTCTCCGCAGATAATCCGGCGTATCAAGCAGCACCGATGGTGCCTGAAAGTCCGGGGGGGCGGTTTCCCGCCGGATGGTCTGTTCCTGTTTATCCGAATTCATCTGTAACTTTTTTGCCTCTCACCAGAAAAAAGTGGCGAACGACGGGTTTCCTGATTTCTTTTGGGGCATATCACGCCCGAACATCCAAACCAATGGATTTTACTCTTTTATTGATGAACAGGTAAGCGGACTTTCGCAACAGACAGGGTTTACAGATATTGTTTCCACAGGACATAATTGGATTGGACGATTTCGGTTGGCATAACGGGCTGACAATCGTTTTACCTTACCTTGATCATGATGCGCCGGAAAAGTCATGCCGGTATTTTCTGACAACAATGACCGCATGGGAGACAACAGATGAATGATGCCAGACCTGCCCCCACACTGCGTTATTTTGCTGTTATTAATGCCGGTTCTTCCAGCTATAAATTTTCCTTATTCGAGGAAATGAGTGATGGCAGGCTGGAAAGGCATACCTTTGGTGAAATAGAGGGGGTTGGCAGTCATGATCCGTATTTTATTGCCAGAGACAGTAACCGCAAAATTGTCAGCCAGCACAGCTGGGGCACCAATCTGTCGAGCAATACGCTGCTGGAATTCCTTGTTGACTGGATTGATGTACACCTGTCGCCAAACAGGCTCCACGCCGTTGGGCACCGAATGGTACATGGCGGACCAGATTTTCTTGAACCAACACATATCACGCCGGAAATACTGGCAAGACTCAGGCGACTTATTCCATTGGCGCCACTTCACCAGCCCAGAGTCCTGAATGTGATTGATACGCTTTCTACACGCTATCCTGACCTGTGCCAAATTGTGTGCTTTGACACCTCATTTCACCAGACCAACCCCTATATCTCCCGTCTTTATGGCCTGCCTGGTCATCTGACGGAAAAAGGGATTGTGCGGTATGGCTTTCATGGCCTTTCCTTTGAATATGTCATCAACGAACTGCGCGAGATGGCTCCAGAAGAGGCCCTTGGAAAAACAATTATTGCGCATCTGGGCAGTGGCGCAAGCATGTGCGGGCTGGTTAATGGCAAAAGTGTAGCAAGCACGATGGGATTTTCCACACTGGATGGCCTAGTAATGGGAACCCGTACCGGCGCACTTGATCCGGGCGTAATCCTGTATCTGCTCCAGCATGAAAAAATGACGGTGGATGAACTGGAAACCCTGCTGTACAAAGAATCTGGCCTTCTTGGCGTTTCCGGCATCAGCCCGGACATGCGTGACCTGCTGACAACAGGTAACCCGGCTTCAAAAACAGCACTGGATCTTTTTGTCTACCGTGTCGCACGGGAGGCAGGCTCACTGGCCGCCGCCTGCAAAGGGCTAGATACTTTCGTTTTCACGGCCGGCATTGGTGAACGTTCCCCCGAAATCCGGCAGGCCATCTGCAAACAGATTGAATGGATGGGCGTTGAAATTGAGGAGGAGGCCAACCAGGCCGGACGCATGTGTATCAGCAAACCGGAAAGCAGGGTTTCTGTCTGGATTATCCCGACATTCGAGGAATTGATGATTGCCCGTCATGGCGCCCGCATTTCAGCCATGTACACCGCACAACCCTGATTCAGGTTTTTCCGGCCAGCTCCTGCAAAGGCCAGCGGGGTCGCACGGTAAAGGCATAATCCTTTTTTGCTACGCCCGGATCATTCAGAAGCCGCATCGCACCGGCGAAAGCAATCATGGCGCCATTGTCTGTGCAGAATTCCATTTCCGGATAATAAACCCGAAAACGTTTTCGCTTCGCTGCTTCATTCAATGCGGCACGCAATTGCCTGTTGGCACCGACACCTCCAGCAATCACCAATTGATCAAACCCGGTTTCCTTCAATGCAGACAGGCACTTAGCAACCAACACATCCACAATGGCATCAACCAGCCCACGGGCAATATCCTGTTTTTCCTGCACATCCAATTGTTCACCGCAATTTTTAACGGCGGTTAGCACCGCTGTTTTCAGACCGGAAAAACTGAAATTTAGGTCTTTGGAATGCAGCATCGGGCGAGGCAGCCTGTATTTTTCTGCATCTCCTGTCTCAGCAAGAAGCGAGACTTCCGCCCCCCCCGGATAGGACAATCCCAGCAGCTTGGCGGATTTATCAAAAGCCTCTCCTGCCGCATCATCCAGCGTTTCACCCAGAAGAGTGTACTGGCCCACACCATCAATTCGCATCAACTGGGTATGTCCACCGGAAACCAGCAGTGCAATAAAAGGGAATTCAGGCGGGTCAGAAGAAAGCAGCGGGGAAAGCAAATGCCCTTCCAGATGATGAATGCCCATTATCGGCACATCAAGTGCCATCCCCAGACTGCAGGCAACGGAAGCACCAACCAGAAGCGCACCCGCCAGACCTGGACCTTTCGTATAGGCAATGGCATCAATACCGGAGCGAGTCATCCCCGCCTCATCCAGCGCCTGCTCAAGAAGTGGAATAATCCGGCGGATATGGTCACGGGATGCCAGCTCCGGCACAACACCGCCATATTCCGCATGCAGCGCAATCTGGGAGTACAGCGTATGCGACAACAGCCCTTTTTTAGTGTCATACAGGGCAACACCGGTTTCATCGCAGGAAGTTTCAATACCCAGAACAATCATGAAATACGCGCCGACATCAGATAAAATAAAAAAATCAGCAAAATTAAGGTGCAAGTGTACCTCAATTCATTGACAGGTATATTTTTTGCTGATTATAATGCTTCTCTTTCGGGTCGTTAGCTCAGTTGGTAGAGCAGCGGACTTTTAATCCGTTGGTCGTAGGTTCGAGCCCTACACGGCCTACCAGAAATATCAAGGGGTTACGTTTAGACGTAGCCCTTTTCTTTTTTCATGGCTTCTGCTGGTGCCTACACGGTGCCTACAACTACGATGGCTTGAGCTCGTTTTCCTGAAAAAAAAAGCAGATCAAAAATATCAAAATCGTCGCATCGACAAGACAACCACGCGGGGTTAGCGAAAGATGAATAAACGCTCAAAACCAGCATAAGCATTGATTTTACTGAATTGCTAAACAGGGCAAAATTTATTTTGCTGCCGCCCCATCCCCGACCGCCTCCCCAGCAATAAACAGGACTCTAACCTCAACTGTTGTTTTTTTACCAATTCCCCCGCTTCTCAAACAAAACTTCTTGTAACAAATCAAACCAAATGCAATAATAACCTTTGATCATTCATCTCTTTTCCCCATTAAAATCAATGACTTTAACTCTCTTACAAGGTATAATTATGAATAGCAAGTCAGCAAGTCAGCAA
>JGI994J12354_10002907_pt1 | contig 16322 bp, 15 predicted proteins | sample IntmicLarv3ML3BL_FD_12354 | JGI IMG/M metagenome (IMG submission 12354) | reverse complement strand
GAACAAAAGATAAATAAACTTTACCATGACTTAAACTTTTTCTTAAAAACATATTAATCAACTACCTTATGTAATAAGTATATCACGATACATAAAGATACACAATATAAATATTATTAAAGTTTGACATAATTAACCCTTTTATTTAAACGATTTGTGAGTATTCCTTGCTTTCTAACTGTCAAACTCCGGAAGAAATTGATTCAGGAAGTGTATTTTTATATTATACAGATAAAGATAATTTAAAAAGTAGGACTAAACCTATTCAACTACATAGTAAATTTTAGAAATGGAATATATGAAAATATGGAATATAAGCTTGCTAATCTATTATTTAATGTTTTCTACTAAGTAATGGAGTAATTTTACATTTTCTTTACATTAATTTTCTTTTTTTTAAAGTTATATTTTATACTATATTTATCTTTCTTTCAAGCAAAAAAAGCTGTATTATCAAGGCTTTTTCTATTGTTTTGTTCAAAACTAAAATCCTTTTAATTTATTTTACATAAAATTGTGATTAATAAGTTGCTTATTTGATATTTTCAATATTTACAATGGACAATAAATAAGATAGAATGAATTTGTAGAATTTGAGGATTTAAATTTGAAAAAAGTTAATAATAAATTATATATAGTGGAACTAGGAGTGTAAGAAATGAAGAATTCAGAAGGAAGAAAGAAAAAAGTTATAATAGCTGTTATATTAATACTTATGCTTATATTTGTATTATTAAAGTCATGTAGTAATGTAAAAGAGTTTAAAGGTGTTATTACTTTTTCAGGGCCCAAAAATATTGAATTGAATTATGGTAATACTTTTGATCCTAATTCCATAAAAATATTTGTAGATGGAGAAGAAATAACTGTAGCACCAGTGATAGATTTAAGTAATGTTGATTACTTTAAACTAGGAACTTACACAGTTATAGTAAAATATATAGATATGGATGGAACCATATTATATGAAGAAGAAAGATATATAGAAGTAAAAGATATGTCATCACCAGAGATACTTCTGAAGGGAAGCAAAAATCTTAAAATACCACTTTATTCAGATTATGATGATGCAGGTTATACTGTTACAGATAATGTTGATAATATTGAAGATATAAAAGTAGTTATGAGTGGTGAGGTTGATACAAATAAGATTGGTACTTATATAATAACTTATACAGCAACAGATACATTTGGAAATACATCAAAAATTAGCAGAACAGTTGAAGTTGAGCGTTCTAATTTTGATGATATTGAAAGTAATAGTCCACTGCCATTAGTGAAACCTGCTCCTATTGGTGTTACAACATTGCAATTAAAGGGTACATCTACGGTTTATGTAGAGTATCCAAATATTTATAAAGAACCAGGTTATACAGCTATAGATACTGTGGATGGTGATATTACAAATAAAGTAATTGTGGAAATGATACGTCCAACTACTTTAGGAAGTTATGAAATAATATATAAAGTTACTAATACTTCAGGTAAAACAACAATTGTAAAAAGACCAGTAATAGTAAGAGATACTTCTTCACCAGTAATAGTACTCAATGGTTCTAGTCCAATAAGCCATGAGGCAAAAACAGTGTATACAGATTTAGGAGCAGTAGCAACTGATAATTATAATGGAACATTATCTGTTAGTGTAAATAGTACAGTAAATCCAAATATAAAAGGAACATATAATGTTACTTATACTGCAAAAGATAGTAATAACAATTCTGCTCAAATAATAAGAACAGTAATAGTGAAAGATACTATATTACCAGTAATAGATGTTACAGATAAAACTGTAGATGTAGAATGGTATAGTTCAATAGTTAATGTTGATGCATTTGTAAGAGATAGTGTTGTTGCCTCTGATAATTATGATGGAGATATAACAAGTGATATAGAATATGATATTGCTCCAGCATTTGATATAATGACAAAAGGAACATATGTTGTGACATACACAGTAAAAGATAATAGTGATAATGGTGCGATTTCAAAAACAAAGGTAATAAATGTACAAGAAACAGTAGCACCAATTGGAGTGGCAAGTTATTCTAAAACAGCACCAACAAATCAAGATGTTACAGTTACAATAACAACAGATAAGCCGATTAATACTCCAATAGGGTGGACAAAGGTAGATGATAAAGTATTTACCAAAATATATACTAGTAACACAGCAGAGATTATAACAATTGGGTCAGGTAGTGGAGTAGACAGTACAGTAAATGTGAGTATAGGAAATATAGATAAAACTTCAATAAATGCAACAGTAACATATTCAATAATTATGCCAACTCAATTAGATGTATTGGCAGAAATAGTAACTAATAAATTGGTAAATACGCCTGATGGCTGGTCAAAAATAGATGATACACATTATCAGAAAACATATACAAGCAATACAGTAGTTCCAGTAGTAGTTAGTTTAAGTGATGTATATGGTAATACATCAAATGTATCAGTAAATGTTACAAATATTGATAGAATAGCTCCAGTTATAGCAATTGCAGAAGATTATGATGTAATAGAGATTTTTAATGATAAAGTTATTAGCTCAATATCTACTTTTATGATGGAAGGTGTAACTGGAAGTGATAATTATGATGGTACTATAACAGATAATATTGGATATTCAGTTAGTCCAGCATTTGATGTTACAAAAGTGGGAACATATGTGGTTACTTATACTTTAAAAGATACTGCTAACAATAATGCAGTTTCAGTTACTAAAACAATAACTGTAAATGAAGCTGAAACAGTAACAATGACTGGATATGATGCATGGCCAGAGGGCTTTGTAAAAGGAGCTAGATCATTTGCTGGTGGAGTAGAAGTTGGTAATTATATTTGGATGATTCCTGCTAATGCAGACCGTGTAGTTAAAATTAATAAATTAACTGGCGAAATGACAGGGTATAATGGATGGCCAGCTGGACTTACTAAAGGAGAAGAGTCATTTAGAAATGCTGTATATGATGGAGAGTATATTTGGATGATTCCATATTATGCTAATAGATTAATAAGACTTGACCCAACTAATGGGGAAATGATTTCTTTTGGTAATTGGCCAGTTGGATTTACCAAACAAGTTCTTGCATTTCATGGTGGGGTAGATGATGGTATTTATCTTTGGTTAGTTCCACATAATGCAACACATTTAATAAGAGTAAACAAAGAAACAGGAGTTATGGATAAATATGATAGTTGGCCATCTGGTTTTACTAAAGCAAATAATGCATTCCATAATGGAGTTGATGATGGTGATTATATTTGGCTTCTTCCATATAGTGCTAATAGGTTAATTAAAGTTAATAAAGCTACGGGAGACATGACTGGATATGGTAGTTGGCCAAGTGCAGCTGCTAAAGGAGATTTTGGTTTTAGTGAAGGTGCAATAATAGGAGACAATATTTGGTTATTTCCATATAATGCAAAAGCATTTGTATCTGTAAATAAAAATACTGGAGTAATGACTGCTTATGATACTTGGCCTAGTGGTTATTCAGGTAGTTCAAATAGGTTTATGGGTGGTACATATAATGGTGATAGTATTTGGGTAGCTCCATTTGCAGCAAATCAAGTAGTTAGAGTGAACCCTGTAACTGGTAAAATGAAGGGATATAATAACTGGCCAGAAGGATTTACTATTGTTAATCAAGCATTTTCTGCTGCTGTTGCTAGTGGAACTGAAGATATTTGGCTTATTCCATCTTATGCTGATAGAGTAATAAAAGTAAATGTAAAGAAAAATTATTAAGTTTGTTGATTAGGACAAACTTTTTTTAGTTTATAATTATTGTACTGTGATAATGAAAAGTGGGTTGTGATTATTGTGTATAGTATTTTATTATGATAAAATGTAATTATAATTAATAGTAGTAAGGGTAGTGAGTAGTAGTTATGAAAAAAGTAATTGATTTTTTTAGAAAGTATTTGTATATATTTTTATTGTCATCTGTAATTGGATGGTTATATGAAGTATATATTTTTTGGTGGAATGGTGCTGGTGTCATTAATAGAGGATTCTTATATGGACCTTATTTGCCTGTTTATGGTTGTGGTGGAGTTATGCTTATTCTCCTACTTAATAAATTAATTAAAAAGAAACTGAAGATATGGAAAATAAATGTAATGCCTGTTATTGTATTTTTGCTTATTGGTTTAATTGCTACAGTAGTTGAGTATATTGCACATTTTGTACTAGATACTTATTTTGGTATTTTACTTTGGGACTATAGTGGTCAGTTTATGAATATTAATGGTAGGGTATGTCTTGATGCTTCTCTCAATTTTGCAATAGTAGGATTTGCTGCTATATATATTATGATACCAATACTTGCTAGAATAGGTAAGAATTTTAAACTTAAAACAAAGGATACTTTATTAATTACTTTTTTACTGGTAGTAATAATCGACTTTTTATTTGTGGTAATAGGTAAAAGATAATATTATGTGTAGGTGGATGTTTTGGATATAAAAAGATGTAGATGGGCGAATCCTAAAAATGAGCTTTACATAGATTATCACGATAATGAATGGGGAGTCCTTAATCTTAATGATGATTATCTTTTTGAGATGTTAATATTAGAAAGTTTTCAAGCTGGATTATCTTGGGAATGTGTTTTAAACAAAAGAGAGTCATTTAGAGATGCTTTTGATAACTTTGATTTAGAATTAGTTAGTAATTATGATGAAAATAAAATATTAGAGTTACTTAATAATGCTAAAATTATTAGGAATAAACTGAAGATTAATTCTGCAATTATTAATGCTAAAATATTTAAGAATATACAAAAAGATGTGGGAAGTTTTTCTAAATATATTTGTAGTTTTACTAATGATGAAGTAGTTTATGAGACTGGTAAAGTTAGTTCATCTTTATCTGATGGTATTTCAAATGATTTGAAAAAACGTGGTATGAAGTTTGTTGGACCAACTGTTATATACTCTTATTTACAAGCTATAGGTATTATTTATTCACATGAAGAAGAGTGTTATTTATATAAAAGGGATTAAAAATGAACTTTTTTTTGTTTGTGGAAGGAGTCTGTAGTATGGAAAATATGATGGTAAGCAATGTTGAAGTAATGGTTAATAATATGGAAGATATAGTAGCTAATAATTTTGGAAATTTAGTGTTGAACTGTCCACAATTCTGGAGTTTTCCTGTTGAATCAATGCCTAATGAAATGCAAGGAATTCTGCCTTTTTTGGAAATTGCTGGTGAGGAATTGGTTACTGACCCTGAGTCTATGGTAGTCAGTTTGCTAACATCAAGTGGTGAGAGTTTAAAGAGTCAAATTTTATCATATAAGAATGATAATCTAAAATGTATTTTGAAAGATGAGCGAATAAGAGACTTGTTACTAAAGGAAGAAAATCATTATGCATTTGTTTGGTTGGTGCAAGGATTAAATGGTGAAGATTTATTACATTTGTGTGATGACTCTTTGATAAGTAAACTTCTTCAAGATAAAAAGTTTAGTGGTAAACTAAATGCAATTATGACTTGTGGTAAAGAACAAGTTAATCAGTTTATGAAGAATCAGGAATTAATAGCTTCTTTTATTAATGATGATGAGTTGATGGGCTTTATTGATTGTTTGAATTTAGAGTTTGGTCTTTCACTATATGATTATATAGATAATAATTGTAAAGATAAAGTGTCTAAAATTGGTTATCTTAATAAGAATGTTCAACAGGATTTATTAAGAAATGAAGAAATTATGGGGCAGTTATTAAATGAGTATAATTCTGATACCTTAGAACAATTTATTCGTAGTAGTGATGTTGGAGCTTTGGCAATGCTATTAGAGCATCCTAAATTTCAAAACATATTTGGTGATTTAAATTTAAATTTTATAGTTTCGCAAGTTAAAAAAGGACTTGTTATACCAATTCAAAACAGAGATTTTGTTGCAAAACTAGTAGATACTTACTTAAATAGAATAGATATAAATGAGTATAGGCAAGATAACGAAAACTTGAAATTAAATAATCCAATTGTTGCTGAGGAGATTGAAAGAAAACGAAAAAGACAATATGAACAAGCAGTTTTTTCAGATGAATTTGAAAATATGCCTGAAAGTAGACAGTTAGAAATAATGGTTGATTGCTTTTATGAGACAATAACAATTGACTTTCTAAAAGCTTTAAGAACAATGGCCAATTTTGTTTCTTTTAATCAACTTGATATTTTAGGTGAAGAGAAGTTACAAATATATTCTAAATTTTTAAATTATGGAGAGCTTGGCATAGGCGAAAAACAGGAGTTTTTTGCTTTACTAAAGGAAAAAGAAGATTTAATTTCTGATTTTTATGATGATTATAGAGCTTGTTTAGATTATTCATATTCTGATATAAATAAAAATATGATTAAGCTTGATAATAGGCAAGAGCTTTTTTCACCAGAACTTAGTGATAACTTTGGTGTACAAGTGTATGAATTAAATGGCGAAGATTTTTACTCATTGATAACGGTTACAGGTAAATCAAGAGAGTACTGTGATGATTATTTAGTTTCTTCTAATAAACATGTATTAGCAACATCATCTTTAAGTTTAATTGGGAGCAGACATGTAGGAACATTTGGAAATCCAGATGAAACAATTACATATGGTTTTGAAAATGTTGATATAGATAGAATTATGCATTTGTATGAATCAGATTCATTTTCTGTAAGACTTAATGGAAGTGATAGGATACCTACCATTAAAACAGCTGATGAATTACTTAAAGATACTCATGGATATAATGAGTTACTATATTTGAATCAAAGTGTTGAAGGTGAATTTGAACCACTTAGACCATCTTATATTGTGGCATTTAATGAGATAAAGAATGGTGAAATAGAGACTTCTAGAAAGCATGGAATATCTATAGTTTTACTTCACACAGAATGTTATGGTATTAGCGATGGTGCGATAAAGCGTGATGATAGTGACAGATTATATGGTTCATTTGCTACCTCTTATTTAGAGGAAGATTATCATAAAAAAATATAACTTGTTATTATATTTTTTTTCTTATACTTATTTCACCTGAATTTAATGTTTTTACTTCTCCATCTTCTGTTTTTATAATTAAAGAAGCATCATTGTTAATATCTTCTACAAAAGCTTGATAACTAGTATTTGATTCATATACTGTAATATAGTTTTTTAATACTGAAGAATATTTTTTGTATTTTGGAAGGAATGATAAAGTATTTAATTCTTGATAATATTTATGAAAAAATATTAAAATATCTTTTATGATGTCATTTCTTGATTTAACTTTGGTAGTGAAGTTTTCAATAGGTGCAGCTATATTTTTTAATTCTTCTGTAAAGTCAGTTTTATGTATATTTAAACCAATTCCTACAATCATGTATTCAGTTGTTGTTTTATTAGTTTCTAATTCTGTAACGCATAGAATTCCACCAATTTTGAAATCGTGATAATAGATATCATTAATCCATTTGATAGCAACTTCTATTCCATAATTTTTCTTTATAGCATCAAATACAGCAACGCTAGCACATGCTGTTAATTTAAGGGATTCTGAAATTTCTAGATTTGGCTTTAGAAGAATACTCATATATATACCTTTTTGTTTTGGAGAGAAGAATGTTCTTCCGTTTCGCCCTTTACCTTTTGACTGAGCATCACTAATACATATAAACCCTTCTTTTTTTATACTGGAAACTTTTTTAATATAATCATTAGTGGAATCTATAGTATCAAATACTTCTAGTTCATTATAAAAGGAAGGAAGTCCTTTTTTTATTTCATCTTTTATTAATATATCTTGTTCATTAAACATTTTGTACCTCCAGTTTTTTTATTGTAACATATTTTTTTAATGCTTGTGATTTGTTATAATAAATTTAATATGAAACCTAATGGGTTTTATAGTGTCTTTATTTGGTAGGAGAAGTTTTATGAAAAGTATAGAAGAGATAATGAAAATAGCTGGTAATTGTCTAAATTGTAAAAGACCACTATGTAGTATTGAAGGGTGTCCAGTTAATACTAATATACCTGGATTTATATCAGCAATAAAAGAAAATAATTTAGCGGCTGCTTACTATATATTACAAGAAAATAATATTATGAGTGATATATGCTCTTTAGTTTGTCCTACAGAAAACCAGTGTATGGGTAAATGTGTAAAAGGTATAAAGGGAGAACCAGTAAAAATTAATGAATTGGAAAACTTTGTAAATCTATGGGCAAAAAAGAATAATATTAAATGTGCAATAAATTGTGATATTAAAAATAATAAGAAGATAGCAGTAATTGGGGCGGGTCCTTCTGGGATTGCTTGTAGTATTGAACTTGCTAAAAAGGGATTTAACGTTACTATTTTTGAAAAAGAGGCTGAACTTGGAGGAATACTTAGATATGGAATTCCTGATTTTAGATTAGAAAAAAAATTAATAGATGATTTGACTGAAAAAATTAAAAGTCTAAATGTTAATATTAAAACTTCTATTAGTTTTGGAAGAGATATTACAATAGAAGATTTAAAGAAGGATAATTATGAGGCGATATTTTTGAGTATTGGTGCTACAAAGTCAAGTACATATAAACTATCAGATAATAATAGTAAAATATATAATGCTGATGATATTTTGAAGAAATATAATAATGGTATATTAGAAAATTTGGGTAAAGTGGTTGTTATAGGTGGTGGAAATGTTGCTATGGATGCAGCAAGAACTTGTAAAAAAGCAGGTGCCAAAAAAGTATCAATATTATATAGAAGAGATTTAGAGTCAATGCCAGCTAGAAGAGTTGAAATAGAAGATACTATAAATGATGGAATTGAAATAGAATATTTAACTAAAGTAATTGGTTGTACATATGAAGTGGAAAACATTAAAGAAATAACTTGTACTAGGACTAAAATGGTTGATGGTAGAATAATAGATATAGAGAATAGTGATTTTATGTTGGAAGTGGATAATATAATTTTTGCTATTGGATTATATCCTGATAATGAGTTGTTAGAAAAAAATGATTTATTATTAAAGAATGGTTTGTTGGAAGTTGATTCTAATCAAATGACAAATATTCCTGGAGTATTTGCTGGAGGAGATTTGATAGATGCAAAGTCCTCAGTCTGTAGAGCAATAAAAATGGGAAAAGTTGCAGCAAAAAATATAGAAAAATATGTGATTAAATAATGGGTAGTAATTTTTTTGAAAAAAGTTTAAAAAAAATGAAACCTTTTTTATTTTGGGGTGTCTTTATTTTGATGGCTATTTTTGAAGTAGATATCAAATATTAATTTTATAGAAAGAAAGGAAATTTAAAGATGATTGAAGATGTTAAAAAAATATTAGTGGAGTCACTAAACTTAGAGGGAGAAAAAATTGTGCCTGAAGCTAAGTTGAAGGAAGATTTAGAAATAGATTCACTTGCTGCAGTAGAACTTGCATTAGAGTTAGAAACTGCTTTTGAGGTTCGTATTGAAGATGAAGAGTTAGCTAAGTTAGTTACAGTTCAAGACATTATTAATATAATTGAATCGAAGAAAAACTAGTATGCTAAATAAGCATACTAACTTTTTATGCAAATGTTGTTAAAGGAGAATATTATTATGGATACTCAAAAAATAAAGAAAATAATTACCCTGTTTGAAGAAAGTAAATTAGCAAAAATGGAGTTAGAAGTTGAAGATATAAAAATTAAAATGGAGAAATCTTCTCAAGAACTTAGTTATGTTTCTACTTCAGCTCCAGTAACATTACCAGTTTTAGCTAGTTCAGGTAAAACTGAGGTAGTTGAATCTGAAAAGACTAATAAAGGAGAAGCGATAACTAGTCCACTTGTTGGTATTTATTATGTGGCATCAGGAGTAGGTGAAAAACCTTTTGTAGAAGTGGGTAGTAATGTAAAAAAGGGTGATACACTTTGTATAATTGAAGCTATGAAGGTAATGAATGAGATTAAGGCTAGTAAGAGTGGCAAAGTTACAAGTATTAAAGCAAAAAACGGGGAAGCTGTACAGTTTAATGATGTGCTTATGTATATTGAATAGGAGTTTATATGATTAAGAAAGTTTTAATTGCTAATCGTGGTGAGATTGCAGTTCGTATTATTCGTACTTGTAAAGAGATGAATATTAAAACAGTTGCAATATATTCAACTGCTGATAGGGATGCACTTCATACTCAGATAGCTGATGAAGCAGTTTGTGTAGGTGGTCCTAAGTCGATGGATTCTTACCTTAATATGAATAATATTATTCAAGCTGCTTGCAATAGTGGGTGTGATGCAATTCATCCTGGTTTTGGTTTTTTGAGTGAAAATCCTAAGTTTGCTAGATTAATTACAGAGTGTGGTTTGATTTTTATAGGACCAGATGCTGATATTATAGATAAAATGGGCAATAAGAATGTAGCTAGAAAAATGATGCTTTCAGCTGGTCTTACTATAATACCAGGTTCAAAAGAAGTGATTAAGAATGCTGCAGTGGGCATTAAAATGGCAAATGAGATAGGGTATCCTGTAATTGTTAAAGCATCTAATGGTGGTGGTGGTCGTGGAATGCGTACTATTTGGACTGAAAAAGAGTTTGAGAGTTCTTTTAAAAGTGCCAAGGCAGAAGCTAAAGCATGCTTTGGTGATGATGATGTTTACATGGAAAAATATTTAGTAAATCCAAAACATATAGAAGTTCAAGTTATTGGTGACAAACATGGTAATGTTGTTCATTTATATGAAAGAGATTGTTCATTTCAGAGAAGAAATCAAAAGATGATTGAGGAGGCACCTTGCCATACTCTAAATAATAATGTTCGTATTAAGATGTTAAATGATGCTGTTAGTGCTTGTGAATATGTTGGATATAACAGTGTTGGTACTATTGAGTTTTTACTTGATTCTAATGATAATTATTATTTTATGGAGATGAATACTCGTATTCAAGTTGAACATCCTGTAACAGAAATGATTACTGGTATTGATATTGTTAAACAGCAAATTTTAATAGCTGATGGTAAAGTACTAGGTTATAAACAAAAGGATATTCCTTGTAAGGGTTTTGCCATAGAGTGTCGTATAAATGCAGAAGATATTAAAAAAGATTTTGCACCTTCAGTTGGTAAGATAAAATTTTTACATGTACCTGGTGGAAGAGATGTACGTAGTGAAAGTGCTGTATACTGTGGTTATGATATACCACCATTTTATGACTCAATGATTTTAAAACTAATTACATTTGCACCAACTAGGTTGGAATGTATTAGAAAAATGCGTGCTACTTTATCGGAGTTTGTTATTGATGGAATAGAGACTAATGCGGAATTTCATTATTTGGTATTACATAATCCTAAGTTTATAAGTGGAAAATATAATACTGGATTTGTTCAAGAATATATAGAGGAGTTGAAGAAAATTGGAGACATCATTTAAAGAAAAACAAGAAAGACTTAATATATTTCAACGACTTCTTAGAAGAAATAATACACCAGCTATACCTAAAGAGGTACCTGATAATGTTTTAAAGAAGTGTTCTGGTTGTAATACTAGTGTTATGAGCACAGAACTTATTAATAATTTATTTGTATGTCCTCATTGTGGAAATCATTTTAAAATTGGTGCAGTTGAGAGGATTAATCAAATTATAGATATGGGTACTTTTAAAGAGTTTTATAAGTCTAGTACAAGTCGTAATTTAGAAGAATTTCCAGAGTATAGTGAGAAGCTTGAGAGAGCAAAAAGTGCTACTGGTCTTAGGGAAGCTGTTGTTTGTGGAGTTGGTTCTGTTAATGGAATAAAAGTTGCAATTGCAGTAATGGACTCTAATTTTATGATGGGTAGTATGGGGTCTATTGTTGGTGAGAAGATTACTCGTACTATTGAGTTTGCTACTAGAGGGCATATTCCTCTTATAATTAGTTGTACTAGTGGTGGTGCTCGTATGCAAGAAGGAATTATCTCTCTTATGCAAATGACAAAAACTAGTGGTGCTTTAAAAAGATTTAGTGACGCAGGTGGTTTATATATTTCACTTCTTACTCATCCTACAACTGGTGGAGTAAGTGCAAGTTTTGCAATGCTTGGGGATATTATTGTTGCTGAACCTAATGCATTAATTGGGTTTGCAGGAAGTAGAGTAATAGAGAAGACTATTAATGAAGTTTTGCCACCTGATTTTCAGAGGTCAGAGTTTTTATTAGAAAAAGGTTTTGTTGATATGATTATTGACCGTAGAAATATGAAGAAAACCTTGTATGATTTAATTGCAATTCATGTAAGTAAGTAGTCTTGTTAGTAAATATATGAAAGGTTAATCAAAGGATATTTTCTTTTGATGCGGACTATGTGGGTTCGTTATGGTAGGTTAAATGAACTTAAAGGACATCGAAATATTAATAAAGAATTTAGAGGCTGAAAAAGTTAAGATAGAAGATACTACATCTAGTTATTACGGGGAGCTTGATGCTCAAATTAAGAGGATAAAAAAGGAAGCTTACAGTAATATGAGTGCATGGGATAGGGTGTGTCTTGCTCGTAAGAGTGATCGTCCTAAGGCAGAGGATTACATTGAATTGTTATTTGAAGGATTTTATGAACTTCATGGTGATCGTGGAGTTAGGGATGATAAATCTTTAATTGGTGGTGTTGCTTATTTTGAAGGAATGCCAGTAACTATTTTGGCGCAAGCTAAGGGGAAAGATTTACAAAGTAATATTGAAAGAAACTTTGGGATGATGAATCCTGAAGGGTATAGAAAAGCTTTAAGACTTGCTAAGCAAGCTGAGAAGTTTAGGCGTCCAATTATTAATATAGTTGATACTTCTGGAGCGTTTCCTGGTAAGGAAGCTGAAGAGAGGGGGCAAGCTGAAGCAATTGCTAATTGTTTGTTTACTTTTTCTAATTTGGAAGTACCTATTATTAGTATTGTTATTGGTGAAGGTGGAAGTGGTGGAGCTCTTGCTCTTAGTGTTGCAGACCGCCTTGTTATGTTAGAAAACTCGATTTATTCAATTTTATCTCCTGAAGGTTTTGCTTCAATACTTTGGAAGTCTGATAGTAGAGTTAGAGAAGCTGCTGAGATTATGAAACTTACTGCTTATGATTTACTAGATAAGAAGGTAATAGATGATGTTATAAAGGAACCACTTGGTGGAGCTGGTGAATGTATTGAATATGTTGCAGAAAATATGAAGAACTATATTTTAAAGGAATTAAATATTTTAAAGAAAATGGATATGAAGACTTTGTTAGATGAGCGTTATCAAAAGACTCGTAGTATAGGTAAAATGTTATATGAAAAATAGAAAAATAAAAGGATTTGGTTATGAACCTGGTAGTAAGTGTATTACTAATAGTGATTTTGAGAATATTATTGACACTAATGATGAGTGGATTGTATCACGTACTGGTATTAAGACTCGTTATGTTAGTCCAGATAAAAATGCTAGTGAGCTTGGTTTTATAGCTGCTAGTAAAGCAATAGAAAATGCTGAAATAAATAAGGAAGATATTGATTTAATTATTGTTGCTACAATGACACCAGATAATATAACCCCATCATGTGCATGTTTGATTCAGGCAAAGCTTGGACTTAATGAAAAGAAAGTTATGGCATTTGATATTAATGCTGCTTGCACTGGTTTTGTATATGCATTACAGGTTGCAAGTTATATGTTGGAAGAGTATAAGTGTGCATTAGTTGTTGGTGTAGATATTAATAGTAAAATGGTTGATTATAATGACCGTAATACTTGTATTTTGTTTGGTGATGGTGCAGGTAGTGTAGTTTTATCAAGGGAAGAATGTAGTAATCAAATGATTCACTATGCTGTTAGTAAGGGTGATATTGAGGGGAAACTTTGTGCTAAGGCGATTCCTTTACATGAAGAACTGAAAAATGGTGATAGGGAATTCGGCTTTTTGGAGCAAAATGGTAGTGAAGTATTTAGGTTTGCTGTAAGTGCTCTTGAAGAAGCTATAGTAGAAGTATTAAAGAAAGCTGATAAAACACTTGATGATATTGATATTGTAATTCCTCATCAAGCAAATAAGAGAATTATTGATAATGCAGCTAAACATATGGGAATAGGTGAAGATAAACTTTATATTAATTTAGATAGATATGGCAATACATCTGGTGGTAGTATTCCTATTGCACTTGCTGAAGCAATAGAAAATGGTGTAATAAAAGAAGGGATGAAAATAATTATAGTTGGTTTTGGTGGAGGTTTTACTTACGCTGCTAGTTATATAGAATTATAAGGTGAAAATATGTTAAATAAGATATTAAATATTAAATATCCAATTATACAAGGGGCAATGGCTAATATTGCGACTGCTTCATTTGCAGCAGATGTCAGTAATTCTGGTGCTTTAGGAATTATTGGAACTGGTGCGATGAACGTAGAACAAGCAAGGGAAGAGATTCATAAATGTAGAGAGTTAACTGACAAGCCATTTGGTGTAAATGTTATGATGATGAATCCTGCTACAAAAGAGATTATGGAGATGATTGCAAAAGAGCGTGTTGCTGTTGTAACAACTGGTGCAGGTAATCCTGGACCATATATTGATATGTTAAAAGAGTCAGGTGCTAAAGTATTTCCAGTTGTTCCAAGTGTAGCTCTTGCTATTCGTATGGAGAGAGCAGGAGCAGATGCTCTAATAGTAGAAGGAGGAGAAGCTGGAGGTCATGTTGGTGAACAGACGACCATGGCTTTAATTCCACAAGTTGTAGATGCAGTTAATGTTCCTGTTATTGCAGCAGGTGGTATTGCGGATGGACGTGGTTTTAATGCTGCTTTAGCACTTGGTGCTATTGGTGTACAAGTAGGAACGTGTTTACTTGTTGCAGAGGAATGTCCTGTTCATATTAATTATAAAAATGCAGTGTTAAAAGCAAAAGATACTGATACTGTTGTTACTGGGAGAAGTATGGGTTCACCTGTACGTGTATTAAAAAATAAAATGACAAGAGACCATTTAAAGATTGAAGCAGAAGCATTTGACAGAGAAGCTCTTGAAAAGTTGACACTTGGTTCTTTACGTAAAGCAGTTTTTGATGGAGATATTGATAATGGTTCAGTTATGATGGGTCAGATTGGAGGACTTTGTAATGAGATTAAACCTTTAGGGGAGATAATAACTGATATTGTTGATGGTAGTCGTGAAGAGTTTAAAAAATTAATAGAAAAACATGAGGACTTAGTATGATTAAAGAGGTTAGAATAAAGGAGAAAGTTTTGTCATTTCCTTTAATTCAAGGTGGTATGGGTGTTGGCGTATCGCTTTCTAATTTAGCTGGGGCAGTTATGAGAGAAGGATGTATGGGTGTTATTAGTGCTGCTCATCCTGGATATAAAAAAGATAGTTTTCGTACTGATATGGTTAATGCTAATTGTGATGCGATTGATGAAGAGGTAAAGAAAGCAAGGGATATTGCAGGAGATAATGGTTTATTAGGAGTTAATATTATGGTTGCTATGAAAGACTATATTGATTATGTAAAAGCAGCTGTTAAAGCTAGAGTTGATGCAATTATATCAGGGGCTGGACTTCCTCTTGATTTACCTAAATATGTTGAAGATTCTAATATTTTGCTGGCACCTATTGTTTCTAGTGGTAAAGCTATACAGCTAATATGTAAGGTTTGGGATAAGAGATATAATGTTGTGCCAGATTTTGTTGTTATTGAAGGAAGTGAAGCCGGGGGACATCTTGGTTTTAAAAAAGAAGACTTAATAGATAATAAGTGTGAGGCTCTTGATAAGATTTTTTTTGATGTAAAAGAAGAACTAAAGGTTTATCAAGAAAAGTATGAAAAAGATATTCCGGTATTTGTTGCTGGTGGTATATATGATGGTAAAGATATTGCACATTTTTTAAATCTTGGTGCAGATGGGGTGCAAATGGGTACTCGTTTTATTGCAACTGAGGAATGTGATGCTGATATAAAATTTAAGGAAGCAGTTGTTAATTCTAATGAAGATAGTATTGAGATAGTACAGAGTCCTACTGGTTTTCCTGGTAGGGGAATTATGAATTCTTTTATGAAGAGTAATAAAGAACGTGGGAATATTTCTATAAAGAAGTGTCTTAATTGTTTAGCTCCTTGTACGCCTCTTGATACGCCGTATTGTATAACTGAAGCTTTGATTCAAGCAGTGAAAGGTAATATTGAAAAGGGATTAGTATTTGTTGGAAGTAATGCTTATCGTATTAAAGAGATAGTAACTGTAAAAGAACTTATTGATGAACTTAAAGCATCAACTAATAAATGTTTAGGAGTGTTGTAATGAAGATAGGACTAATATTGGCTGGTCAAGGTTCTCAGTATGTGGGAATGGGGAGGGAAAT
>JGI994J12354_10002906_pt1 | contig 16323 bp, 12 predicted proteins | sample IntmicLarv3ML3BL_FD_12354 | JGI IMG/M metagenome (IMG submission 12354) | reverse complement strand
CGGATGGTGTAGGTTTTCCCCCGGCAGGCAAAAGTTAGTGATACAAAGGTGGGTACATCCTTCGCGGCGTACTTGCTGCGGAACATGCTGGTGCGGCGGTTGTCGCCGCTGGCCTCGCCGTATAGCGCGAAAGTGATGGCGTCGAAAATTGTGGTCTTCCCCGCGCCGGTGTCGCCGGTGATGAGGTACAAACCTTTATCCCCCAGTGCCGCGAGGTTCAGCACGACCTCGCCCGCATAGGGGCCGAAGGCAGAAATGGTGAGTGTCAGCGGCCTCATTGCACATCGCCTCCTTCCACCAGGCTTAGAATCAATCGCACCTGCTCTTCGGAAAGAGTTTGGTTGTTCTGCGCCTCATAAAACGAGGCGAACACATCTTGCGGCAGTAGGCGTGTCAGCACGGTTTCCGGTTGCAGTACAGCCTCCGTGCGGGTACGTGTGTTGTCGTAGGAAAGCTTCATCAAGTTCTTGTACACCGCGCGGAGCTTGCCCATGGCTTCGGGAACGTCATGCTCGTCCGTGAGGGTGATGTGGAGGTAGTCGTCCATCAATTTTGTATTACGATAGAACGCCGGGTCGAGCACTTCCATATATGTGCCGCGGATGCTTTGCATGTCCCGCAGGGGGGTGAGGGGGATGGCGGAGACGGTCGTGTCGCCTTTTTCGCGCAGTGTGACGCATGTGACGGATTTCGTTTGGTGCTCCTCGGAGAAGGAATATTTAAGCGGCGTGCCGCAAAAGCGCAATGTCTCGCGCCCGATGGATTGCGGACTGTGCAAATGCCCCAGCGCCACATAATCAAACCCGTCAAAAACGGACGCGTCTACGTTGTCCAGCCCGCCGACGTTGACCTCCTCGGATTCACTCGTCGCCGCGCCTGTGACGAATTGGTGTGCGACGAGGATGTTCCGAACAGCGGGGTCAAGCGTGACGGAGGACAGCGCCGTCCGCACCGCGTCGGTATAACTTTCGATACCGGTCTCCGGGAAGAAGCGCCGGATATGCGAGGGCTTCACAAAAGGCAGGAGATACACATCCGCCGCGCCGAAAGCGTCCGTCAGGCGGATGGGGGTTAGCGTGCCGTCATATACGCGAGACAAATGCACCCCTGCCATTTCCATTAGGCGTGCGCCAAAGGAGAGCCGCTCCGCGGAGTCATGGTTGCCGCTGATGGCAAAGAAAGGTATGCCAAGCCGGTGCAAACTGTATACGAAATCGTCAAACGCGAGCACTGCCTCTGCTGGGGGGATGGATTTGTCATAAATATCCCCGGCAGCCAGCACTGCGTCCGGCTGTTCCGCCTCCGCAATGCGCAGGATTTCATGCAAAATATGGATTTGATCCTCCACCAGCGGGAATTCGTTCAATCGCTTCCCGAGGTGCAGGTCGGATATATGCAGCAGCTTCAATACGCCGCCCCCTTTGTCCTGATATATCTTTATTATATCGTACCCGCCCGGTAAAAACAACCGGCATAAAAGGGCTTTACAAGCCATATGTTTTGGTGTAAAATGGGAAGACCGCCGTTGGCGCGGCGTAAAAAGGGAGGAATTAAATATGGGATTGGTCGAGCTTTTTTTGGTTGCGGTCGGACTGTCAATGGATGCGTTTGCCGTGGCGATTTGCCTCGGGCTGACGATGCGGACGATTCGCCTGCCGAAGATGCTGGTGGTGGGATTGTACTTCGGGCTGTTCCAGGCGGTGATGCCGCTGATTGGCTACCTCGTCGGCGCGCAGTTTGCGGACAAGATTACAGCCTTTGACCATTGGATTGCTTTCGTGCTGCTGGCTTTTATCGGCGGGCGTATGGTGAAGGGGAGTTTTGACAAGGACGAGGATTGTACAGAACAGCAGGAGGAAGCGTCGCTGGGGTTGAAAGCCATGCTGCCGCTTGCCCTTGCCACAAGTATCGACGCGTTGGCCGTGGGCGTATCCTTCGCTTTTTTGAAAATCGCAATCGTACCCGCTGTGTCTTTTATCGGGGTGATTACCTTCACGTTATCGGCTGTGGGTGTGAAAATCGGCGGCGTGTTCGGTGCGAAATACAAAGCCAGAGCAGAGCTTGCCGGGGGCGTCATATTGATTTTGATGGGATTAAAGATACTGCTGGAGCATTTAGAGATATTGCCGTTTTAATAAAAAGAGCCGCGCAGCGAAAACTGCGCGGCTTTTGTTTTGGTCATATTACCGCGCCGTGACATATTGCAACGCGGTGTAGAGCGTTTGTGCGGCCTCGGCACGGGTTGCATTTGCAAATAGGTTCAAGCAGCCCTGTGTGTTGCCCCGGATGACGCCCATCTTCGCCAGGTTTTGGAACGCTACTGCGGCGTCGCTTTCAATATCGTCCGGCCAATCCCGGAACATCATCCACTGCATGGTGAACACCTGCGGTAGAAGTTCCGCGTTTTCCAATGCGCCGTATACATGCATGAAGATATCGCCGCGGGTGAGAACGTCTTGCAAGCTCTGGCCTTCTTCCAACTGCGGAATCGCACCAAATGCATGAATCAGCATATTGTGGAAATCGCCGCGTGTGATGACGGCCTGCGGCTCGAAGATTGTACCGCTGACGATACCGCGTGCTGTGAGGTAACCGACAGCCGTGTACGCCCAATGCCCTTGCATATCCGTGTAATCGCCAAGCCCTGCGATGACCGGGCTGTATGTGCCGGATTGGTTAATGGCGGCGATGACCTTTCCGTCTGTATATCGGCTGCGTGTGACGGATATGCCGTTGCTTTGTATAACAAGCTGGTGCGTGGAAACATCCATGGGTGCGCGGAAATCAATCTCCGCAGTGATGGCGTTCACTTTGTCGCGCCAAATGAACTCATCGCTGTCCGCTTCCAGCATGGTGAAGGTAAACGAACCGTCTGCAAGGGTGAATTGTAAGGAGGCGCCGTCCGGTATCTCCGCAAAAACAGCGGCCGGGATGTGCAGTGCCGTGCCGAACGCGGAAATCGTCAGCGTGCGGAGTGCCTCGGGCATATCATCCTTTGCGAGTGTGACCGTAGCGGTTTCCGCGCCGTCCTCCACAGGGAGCGCGTAGTGCACGTCGCTGTTTTCATCAACCGTGAGCGGTAAAAGGTCGATGGCGTGGGGATTGAAGACGTACGGCGGTGTGCTTGTGACGGGCATGGTGTCCTCGTACGCGAATGCCGTCGTACTGGTGCCAAGGGTGAGCATGGCCGCCAGGCCAATGCTGAGTGCTTTCTTTCCGACATGTTTCATGTTTGTTTCCTCCTTATATGTGTGTAGATTGTAAGCCTTATTCATAACGGAGCGCTTCAATCGGGTCGAGCTTTGCCGCGCGGCTGGCGGGATAGAGGCCGAAGAACACGCCAATCGCCATGGAGAATAGGAAGCTGAACGCGACCATGCCGACGGAGATAGAAGCGCTCACGCCAATCAAAGCCGCCACACCGATGCCCAAACCGATGCCGAGCACAATCCCGATGGTTCCGCCGACCAAGGTCACGATTACAGCCTCAATCAAAAACTGGAGCTGGATGTGGAAGGTCTTCGCACCGAGGGCCTTGCGTGTGCCGATTTCCTTTGTGCGTTCTGTCACGGAGACGAGCATGATGTTCATCACGCCGATGCCGCCGACGAGGAGGGAAATGGCCGCGATGAACGCGATGGCAACCGTGATGGTGCCAAGCATGTCATTCACAGTGTCCAGCATGGAGGTCATGTTGGAAACACGCACCTGCCAGTCGCGGTTGTTTGCATATACGCCGTCGAAATACCGCTGGAAGCGGTCGGTCAGGGCGTTCACATCCTCGGTTGCATTGGCGATAACCGTGACGGACTGGAGATTCTTTTCCAGTACGTCCTTTTTCGCGGTGGACAGCGGAATGTACATGCTGGTTTGGATGTCCTGTTCTGAAGCGGTGCCGCCGCCGAAGCCGTTCGACACATATTCATACACACCGATGATGGTGTACAGCTCAATCGTGCGCGGCTTATATAGTTTAATCGTTTGCCCAACCGCATTTGTTCCCGAAGGAAATAAATTTGACACAAGCTTGTCGGAAACGATGGCGACATTCGCCATTTCGGCCAAGTCCTTTGCGGATATGCCGCGTCCGTAGAGAATGTTGCAATTCTCTGCGACAAGATAGGCCTCGTTCACGCCGGTGACGGATACATTTGCGTAGAGCACTTTGTCCCGCACGGCGGCGCTTCCCGCGCTGTATGAAATGGATACGCCCTGTATGACATCGGCGAATTGTTCTTGGAAGCTGCGCAGTATTTCATCCGTGAGCAAATCAGCAGAGGAGGGCGTTTTCCCGCTCAGAGTACGGGAACCGGCATTCGGCCGCATCGCGGCAAATTCGTTTTCCTCCTGCCCGCGCTCCCGCACGGCAACAGTGATGTTTGTCGTGCCAAGGCTGGATAAGCTCTCGTTCACGGAGGCGCTCATCGTGTCGCCGATGGTGACGATGGCGATGACGGAGGATATGCCGATGATGATGCCCAGCATCGTCAGCAGCGCCCGCATTTTGTTTGCCAGCAGTGACGACGCGGCGAGTGTGATGTTTTCCCATATCATAACACGCCGCCACCCTTCTGTAAACACACATCGGAAGCAATGCGTCCGTCGTGAATCGTGATTTTTCGCTCGGTCATGTCGGCAAGCGCCTCGTTGTGGGTAATCAGCAGGATGGTGCGTTTTTCTTCCTTATGGATACGCAGGAACAAATCCATCACCATTTTCCCCGTTTCGGAATCCAGCGCGCCGGTCGGTTCATCCGCCAGGATGATGGCCGGATCGTTCGCCAAGGCGCGTGCAATGGCGACGCGTTGTTTCTGCCCGCCGGAGAGCTCGTTCGGCATATGCGTCATTCTGTCCGCCATGCCGACGAGGGCGAGAAGCGCCGCCGCGCGCTCTTTGCGTGCGCGTGCGGGGATACCCTTGTAGAACATAGGCAGCGCCACGTTTTGTAATGCATTGATTTTTGATACAAGGTTAAAAGTTTGGAATACGAAGCCCACCTTCTCGTTGCGGAGGGCGGAGAGGTCGTTGTCACGCATGTCCTCGACAGGCGTGCCGTCCAGGATATAGCGTCCCTCAGTCGGCCTGTCCAGTGCGCCGATGATGTTCATCAACGTGCTTTTCCCGGAGCCGGATTGCCCGACGATGGACACAAGCTCCCCGCGGTTCACGGTGAGGGATACCTGTTTCAACGCCTCCAGCTCATTTGGTTCCCCTGCGAAGTACCGTTTCACCACATTTTGCAACACAAGCATATGGATTCCTCCTTCTACCATCCGCCGCCAAACATGCCGGCCGGCATGGCGGTTTGCGGCCGGGCGGCGCCCGGGGCGGTCGTCACGAATATCATACCTTCGTGGAGGGCTGCGCCTGTGATTTCCGCGCTGACGCTGGATTGCATACCCACCGTCACGGAGATTTCTGTCACCGCGCCGTTATCCTCTACGCGGAGGAAGCTGCCCTGTGCATCTGTCACCAGCGCGGTGAGCGGCACGGCGAATACATCTTGCTTTTCTTCCATGATGATGGCAAGGAAGGCGTTCATGCCGATTTTGATGTGTTCATCCGGCGTATGAATCGCCGCATGGATTTCAAACTCCACATTCGTCGCGCCCGCGTCGCTGACAGCCTTTGGTGAGATGTATATGATTTCCGCCGGGAAAACGGTATCGTTCGTCGCGTCCGTCGTCACGCGAACGGTTTGCCCGATGGCGATGCCGCCGAGGTCGTATTCCTTCACACGCGCTGTGACGTAAAGCAATTCCGTGTCCTCAATCACAAACAGTACGCCGGAGGGGTTCGTACCGGCGGTGGCATTTACTGCGGTTATTACGCCGTCCGCCGGGGCGGTGATGACAGCCTTGCCGCGCTGGTCAAGGAGCTTATCCAGTGCGATGCGCCTGTCGATGACGGTTGTGTCCGTTTCCGGTGTTTTCGCCTCGGCCTCGGCCAGCTTGCTTTCCGCGCTGGCCAAGCTCAGCGCGTTGGATTCCAACGATTTCTCCGCATCGGTTACATTGCGCTTGGCTGCGGCCAACGCCTTGGCGTTATCCGCGGCCGCCTTTTCCATCGCGCGTACGAGGTCGTTTTCCGCCTTTTCCCACGTGCGGCGCGCGTCATCTACGGCTCTCTGCGCCGAAGCGGCCGTATCACGCGCAGCCTTCACGGCATCGTCCTGTGCGCGGGTCAGGTCTGTTTCCGCCTTGGCAAGCGCACGATCCGCGTCGGCAACAGCAGTCTGCGCTGTGGTGAGAGATTTTTCCGCATCCTCGATAGCCTTGGTCTGCGCTCTGGCAAGGTCGGTGACAGCCTTGTCGTAATTCTTCTGCGCGTCCTTGACCGCATTGTCTGCGGTTATCCACCGGTCGTCCGTCTCAGGCAAGCGTTGTTCCTCCAGCTTGTCGAGGTCGGATTGCTTCCTCTCAAGACTTGTTTTGGCGTCGGCGATGGTGTTTTGATAGCTGTAATCGTCAAAGCGGTTCTGCGCATCGTCTAAGGCGGCCTCCGCCATGGCGAGGTCGTTTTGCTTCCGTGCCAGTGAGAGGGTTGCGTCCGCAACGGCGTTGCGCTGGTTATAGCCATCGAAGGCGCTCTCCGCCGCATCCAGCTTTGCCGCCGCGTCCTCCAGCTCCGCTTCCTTACGGGCCAGCGCCAGCGCCGCGTCGCGGATGGTGAGGTCATAGCTGTAAGTATCGAAAGGCGTATTCATTTCGGCCTGCGCTTCGGCCAAGTCCGCCCTGTTTTTATCAAGCGTGAGCTTTTGACGATCGTAGGAGAGCAAAGCGGAATCATACGAGCTCCGCGCGCTGTCAACTTCTGCCGCCAGTGCTTTCACTGTGTTGGCGAGGTTGTTTTCCGCCTGCGTGATGTCGTGCGCCAGGTTGGTTGCGTCCAGCGTTGCCAGGATGTCGCCGTGCTGCACACGGCCGCCGGGTTGTACCAGAACCGTTTGCACGGGATAGCCCGTGAGCTGGGCGTATACGTTCACGACATTTTCACTATCCACCTGTCCGGAAACGGAGAGGCTGTTCACAATCTCCCCCTTTGTGAGAACGGCGGTTTCATAATCCCGCGCCGCGAATGCTTCCCGCGCGTTCCGGAAACGAAGCACCACCACAACTGCCACCACTAAAATCACTGCCAGCAGCACGAGGATAATCCACATCAGTATGCTGCTTTTCTTTTTTGCCATCATTAACGCCCCCTTACTTGAGAATAGCTCCATTGTAAGGGAAAAAAGTAAACTCACCAACCCGCGGCGGTAAACAGAGGGTAAACAAAGGCATAACAGTCTGGAGGCGCGTTTGTTTACAATTTGTTTATTTTTACGGGGTTACAGGTTTACGCGTATGTGGTAGGATAGAAGGGAATGAAGCGAGGAGGCGGTATGGTGACAATACGGCAGAGGCTTTCGCGGTCGAACATCATGATGATAGTGATTCCCGTTGTGCTGTTGATTCTGTTTATCAATGTGGTGATGTGGCATTCCATACAATATCTGGACGATAATGGCAACTTCGGGAACAGGCAGTTTGAGCGTGCACGGGTNTTTTTGGCGGAGCAGCTCGATGGATGGCAAGGCGGAGAAGCGGAACTCCTTTCCATTATAAAGGAAACGGAAAGCGTACTCGCGGAGAAGCATTCGCAGATTGCGCTTTTCCGGGAGGATATTCTTATCTACCCCGGCAGCTTTGCCAACCTTGCGGCGGAAAACGGGATTGATTTGATGGTTTTCACCGGCGATGCAATCACGGTGGACGAAATAACCTACCATGTCCAGATGGCGGGAGATTATACAATCATGCTGTCTCTGGACAGCCGTGCGCCGGACGGGTTTGCTGCGTTCCGCAGCTTCTTCCAGCGGACGGGCTTCCTGGCATTTGCGTTTGTGATTGCGGGGATTTGCCTGACGAATGCCGTGCTTACGCAGATTATGGTGCGGCATATTATGGAGCCGCTGGCAACGCTGGCGAACGGCGTGCATGAACTCCGCGACGGGAATCTGGATTACCGCATCGGATACAAGCTACGGAATGAATTCCGCCCGGTGTGCGATGATTTTGACGAAATGGCCGCGCGGTTGGAAGCCATGGTGAATGAAAGGCAGCTTGACGAGGAGCGGCGTAAGGAACTGATTGCAGGCATTTCCCACGACTTGCGCACACCGCTGACTGCGGTGAAGGCATATGTGGAGGGGATTGAAAAGGGCGTGGCGAGCACGCCGGCACTGCAAGCGCGCTATATCGAGACCATCAAGAGCAAAGTAGCCACGTTGGAAAATATCATCAATCGCTTGTTCCAATATGCGAAGCTGGATATGGACGACTTCCCTGTCATGCTCCGCAAGGTGGACGCAACGCTTCTTGCCGCTGAGTATGTCGAGCATTATGCGGCGGAATATGCAAAGCGAGGGCTGCGGCTGGTGCTGGCGGACGGCGCGGACAAGCTGTTCATCCGTGCGGATGTGGACTTGTTGAACAATGTATTTGTGAATATATTCGACAACAGCGTGCGGTATAAAGCGAAGGAAACGGGAACGCTTACAGTCGCATGCGAGCGCAAAGGAGACGAGGTGCTCATCCGCCTGCGGGATGATGGGCCGGGCGTGCCGCCGGAAAGCCTACCGAAACTGTTTGACATTTTCTACCGTGCGGACGCGGCCCGCAACAGCGAGGGCAGCGGGTTGGGGCTGGCGATTTCCGCGAAGAATATACAGCGTATGGATGGGCGGATTGCTGCCGTGAATGGCCCGGAAGGCGGGCTGGAGATACAATTGTTATTCCCGCAGGCGAATGTGGGCCCGATGCAAGATGCGGAAAATGAGGAACGGAACGAGGAGGCGCGGATATGAAAAAAATATTGATCGTTGAAGATGATATTTCCATCGCGGAGATAGAGCGTGACTTTTTGGAGATTAACGGCTTTGCGGCGGAAATCCGCAACGATGGGCCTTCGGGGCTTGCCGAAGCGCTCTGCGGCGGATACGACCTGATTTTGCTGGACATCATGCTGCCCGGGATGGACGGGTACGAAATCTGCCGCCGCCTGCGCAGCAGCATGAATGTGCCGATATTGATGGTGACAGCGCGGACAGAAGATGTGGACAAGGTGCGCGGCCTCGGTCTTGGCGCGGACGATTACATCTGCAAGCCGTTTTCCCCGACGGAGCTTGTGGCGCGGGTACGGGCGAATTTGGCGCAGTTTGAGCGCTTGACAAGCGCGGCAGAGCAGAGCCACGAGGTTGACCGCGATATCGTGCTTGGCGCGCTCCGCCTGAACCCGCAGACGCGGCGGGTGTATGTCCGAGAGGCGGAGGTCGAGCTGAAGAACAAGGAATTCGAGTTGCTGAGCTACCTCGTGTCGAACCCGGACAAGGTGTTCACGAAGGAACAACTGTATGAGAGTATTTGGGGCATGGACGCGCTGGGTGATACGAAAACGGTCGCTGTACACATCAACCGCCTGCGGGAGAAGGTGGAGGCCGACCCGCAGAATCCCGTGCATATCCAGACGGTGTGGGGTGTAGGGTATCGGTATAAGGTATAGCGTTTTCACGCAAAAGCACACGCATCCGGATGGATGCGTGTGCTTTTGTATATGTTGGAATCCATGCGCCCGACGTTGTCGCACTCACCCGGACAATTGCTTATGCTCCACTCAGGCCAAGCACTCTCGCGGCACATGACCGAACCGGCTTAGTGCTGCTTCCTTCCGAATCTGACACGGTTCACCGGGAGCCATTGCGCAAGACTCAGCCCTCAACATTTCACATAAGGTTTTGCACCGGACAAGGAACGCCGAAGACGGGCATCACCCCCGCTATAGCGGATTGCGGGTGCAGGGAGCCGCTAATTCCCCGGCTTGCATGGAAAGCTTAAAAACAGCGCCTTGTGGTGCTTTTCAGTATACCTTCTTTCACCGGAAAAGTCAATTGTTTGTTGCCGCGTACGGCGATTTTACAAATTTACAAGAAACCTCTTGCCAAATGGCGGAAAAGGTGCTATAATCATTTTCGTTGCCCTGATAGGGTGCGACATGTGCGCGTAGCTCAGCTGGATAGAGCGTCTGACTACGGATCAGAAGGTCGAGTGTTCGAATCATTTCGCGCACGCTCAACAGAAGCCTCGCAGGCGATTGCCCGGGGCTTTTACTTTACCGGAAGCATTTCGCAAAAAGCGATTGACTTTTCATTCGCGCTGTACTATAATGAACCTTGCCGTAATCGGCGGCTGGGTGTAGCGTAGTTTGGTAGCGCGCCAGAATGGGGTTCTGGAGGTCGCAAGTTCGAATCTTGTCACCCAGATTGTATTGTGTTATATATAAAAGGCAGTGAAGGTGAGAGTACGCGGGAAGAAAACCCACAGAGAATGGGCGTCGTTGGCTGGAAGCGTCCCGGGCAGATGGTTCGCGGAAGTTCACACCGGAGCTTTCCCTTTCAAAGCGTTCACCCGTAGGTGGCGACGAGTAGAGGGGTACGGGTAGCGCCGTTACACGTGGGCCGCGTTGTTGCGCGGTGTAAGTGCCCGCATCGGCGGGAATTTGGGTGGTACCGCGGAGTTGTCCTTCGTCCCTGTATGGGATGCGAGGGCTTTTTTATTGTATTTTCACGAGAGGGAGACGATGGCATGAAGGAGAAGTTGCAAGACATTATGCAGCTCGCGGCGGAAAAACTGCAAGTTGTGGACAGTATCAAGGCACTGGAGGAATTGCGCGTTACGCTGTTGGGCAAGAAGGGTGAGTTGACGCAAATTTTGAAGGGCATGGGCGCTTTGAGCGCGGAGGAACGCCCCGTCGTTGGACAGTTGGCGAATGACGCGCGCGAATTTATTGAAGCAAAGTTGGAAGAAGCCAAGACAGCGCTGGCCGGTGCGGCGCGTTCCGCACAGCTTGCTATGGAAACGATTGATGTGACCATGCCGGGCAAAACGCCGGAACTTGGGCACAAGCATCCCATGACGAATGTTATCGACGAAATCAAGCGCATCTTCATAGGCATGGGTTATGAAATTGCCGAAGGTCCCGATGTGGAGACGGATTACTACAATTTCGAGGCGCTGAATATCCCCGCGAACCATCCCGCGAAGGACGAGCAGGACACGTTCTATGTCGAGGGCGGCTTCGTACTCCGCACGCAGACGTCGCCCGTGCAGGTGCGTACGATGGAGAAGGGGAAGCTGCCCATCCGCATCATTGCACCGGGCAAGGTGTTCCGTGCGGATGAGGTGGATGCGACGCATTCACCGGTGTTCCACCAGTTGGAGGGGCTTGTGATTGATAAAAACATCACCATGGGCGATTTGAAAGGTGCGCTGGAGGTGTTCGCGAATGAGCTGTTCGGCGAGGGCACGAAAGTGCGGTTCCGCCCGCATCACTTCCCGTTCACGGAGCCGTCGGCGGAGATGGACGTGGCGTGTTTTGCCTGCGGCGGCAAAGGCTGCCGCGTGTGTAAGGACGAGGGCTGGATTGAGGTCTTGGGTTGTGGTATGGTGCACCCGCGCGTGCTGGAGATGTCCGGCATCGATCCGAAGGTGTACAGCGGCTTCGCGTTCGGCATGGGGTTGGAGCGAATCGCCTTGCAGCGCTATCGTATCAGTGATATGCGGCTATTGTTTGAGAATGATATGAAATTTCTAACACAGTTCTAAACCTTGGGACTTCGTCCCAAACCCTGCGAGCTTTTTGTAAAAAGCTCGACCAAAAACTTTATAAATTNACAGTGCGATGCATCGCGCTGTAAAAAGGGTCAAGGGATAGTATCCCTTGCGCGGGTTCGGGGCGNGCAGCCCCNCGGGTTTTGATTTTGTTTTATTAGAGGAGGAGAAAATATGAACGTACCCATGTCATGGCTGAAAGNNTATGTGGACATAGATTGTGATTTGAAAGAATTCATGGAGAGNATGACGATGTCAGGCTCCAAGGTCGAGGGCGTAACGCACCTCGGCGCGGACATATCGAACGTTGTCGTCGGTAAAATCCTATCCGTGGAGAAACATCCCGACGCGGATAAGCTTGTTGTGACGCAGATTGACGTTGGCGGCGAAAAGCCCGTACAGATTGTAACCGGCGCGACCAATGTGTTCCCCGGTGCAGTTGTGCCGGTATCGCTCAACGGTGCGACGTTGGCGAACGGCCTCAAAATCAAAACAGGCAAGCTCCGCGGCGTGGTGTCTGAGGGTATGCTTTGCTCCGTGGAGGAGCTGGGCTACACAAGGCATGACTACCCCGAAGCGCCGGAAGACGGTATTTATATCTTCCAAACAGAGCAGCCAATTGGCGCGGATGTGCGCCCGATATTGGAAATCGTGGACGATGTGGTGGAATATGAAATCACGAGCAACCGCCCGGATTGCTTTTCCGTCCTCGGCATCGCGCGCGAGGCGGCGGCGACATTCGGTAAGCCGTTCAATTACCCGGCGGTTAAAGTGGAAGAAAAAGCCGGTGGCGATGTGAATGACTATATCTCTATCGAAATCCAGAACCCCGTGCTTTGCCCGCGCTACGCGGCGCGCGTGGTGAAGAATGTGAAGATTGAGCCATCCCCGCAGTGGCTTCGCCACCGCCTGACAGCGGCGGGCGTGCGGCCGATTAACAACATCGTGGACGTGACGAATTATGTTATGCTAGAAATGGGGCAGCCCATGCACGCGTTTGACGTAAGCTGCATCAGCGGCAGCGGCATCATTGTGCGTAACGCGAAGGACGGCGAAACGATGAAAACGCTGGATGGTGTGGAGCGTACGTTGGATTCGTCCATGCTTGTCATCGCAGACAAGGAGTGCGCCGTCGCCATCGCGGGCGTGATGGGCGGTGAAAACTCCATGATTACCGGCGGTGCGGGCGCGGTGCTGTTTGAATCCGCGAACTTCGACGGGACGAATATCCGCTTGACATCCAAGAAGCTTGGCCTGCGGACGGACGCGTCCTCGAAGTACGAGAAGGGTCTTGACCCGAACCTCGCGTGGGAAGCGGTCAACCGCGCGGCGCAGCTGGTGGAGGAAAACGGCTGGGGCGAGGTCGTTTGCGGCATCGCGGATTGCTACCCGGCGAAACGCGAAGTGCGGCAGGTGGCGTATAGCCCGGCCGGCATCAACGCGCTTCTCGGCACGGACATTTCCACGGCGGATATAGAAGCCTACCTCGCGAAGGTGGAGGTCAAGGCGGCAAACGACATGGCAACAATCCCGACCTTCCGGCCTGACTTGGAAGCGGAGGCGGATTTGGCGGAGGAGGTTGCGCGGTTGTATGGCTACAACAACATCCCCGCGACACTGGCCTCCGGCACGCCCACAGCGGGCAAGAAAACAGCGTGGCAGTTGATGGAGGATACAGCGAAGGAAGCCATGACCGCGTTCGGCTACAGCGAGGCGCTGTCCTACGCGTTTGAGAGCCCGAAGGTGTTCGACAAGCTTTGCATCGCGGCGGATGCACCGCTGCGTAATACGGTGAAAATCCTGAACCCGCTGGGTGAGGATTTTTCCATCATGCGAACCTCGACGTGGAACGGTATGCTGACGAGCCTGGCGACGAACTACAACCGCCGGAATGAATCGGCAGCGCTGTTCGAACTGGCAAAGATATATATCCCTAAAAGCCTGCCGCTAACCGAGCTGCCGGATGAGCAGCCGACGCTGGCGCTGGGTATGTTCGGCAAGGGAGATTTTTATACGCTGAAAGGTACCATTGAGGCGCTGGCGGCACGGTTTGGCATCAAGGCGCTGGACTTTGCGCCTTTGAAGGACAACCCGACGCTGCATCCCGGCCGCGCAGCGGTCGCGAGTGTGAACAACGAAGTGGTAGCCGTATTCGGTGAGGCGCATCCGCAGGTGCTGGAGAATTACGGCATCGGGACGAAGGCATATGTAGCGGAAATCAACTTGCGCGTGCTGTTCGGCCATGCGAATGCGGTGTCGGTATACGAGGCCGTGCCGCGCTTCCCGGCCATACGGCGGGACATCGCCATGCTGGTCGCGGACGAGGTGCTTGTGCGAGATATTGAGATTGCCATCCGCGAAAAAAGCGGCAAGTTGATGGAGGGCGTGAAGCTTTTTGACGTGTATAAAGGGCAGAACCTTGCGCCGGGCATGAAATCCGTGGCGTACAGCATTTCCTTCCGCGCGGCGGACAGGACGCTGACGGACGACGAGGTCAATGCCGCCATGGCGAAGATTCTGGCAAACCTGGAAGCGAAGGTCGGCGCGGTGTTGCGCGATAAATAAAGAATAAATATCGAAAAGCCCGTGCCAATGGCACGGGCTTTTTTTACTAACAGTACTACAATCTTTCACTATATACAGTCGTCACTAAATCGAGGCACAGAATCCCATTGACGCTTCTTAGGTCGAACTCCGCATTGATTCCATCGAAATACGCTTCGTAATCTGCGTCGTTTTCGTTCGGCACACCCGCCATGGATGCGTGGTAGAGCTGCCAGCGCGCCCGTGTGAAGCCGGTAGGGTTCGGGAAGGTGCGCACATCAGGGTTGGAGAACAACGCGCCGGTCGATTTCTGATAACGCGCGGCGCTGTGCCCGTTCACCCGTTCGTCATTGTATAACGCCACGACGAGCGGGTTTGGCTTGCCGATACGCAAGCATTCCGTACGGAATGCAACGATGTCGAACCAATTCAAAGCTTGTGCGGCTGTGATAACGTCGACACTGTTGTCCAGCAGGGTTGTTGCTTCGGCGGAGCCATTGATGGCTCGGGTATTCGGGAAAGCGGAAAGTGTATGCGCCAATGCCCCGCGCATGTCCGCGTCCGGTTCTACGGCATACACTTCGTTCCCGTATGCGGACAGTAGCGCGGTGAATTTTCCTGTTCCCGCACCGACATCAGCGAAAATTGCACCCGCCGGTGCAAGCGCATGAATATAAGACAGCGCCTCCGCCGGATAGCCCGGCCGCGCAGTGGTGTATGCCTCTGCTCTTCCTGCGAAGTTGGATGTGCTCACAATGTCACTCTCCTTTGAAACTGCGCGTACTAAGCGTGGTTTTTAGTGAGGTCAAGGGGATGAGTCCCCTTACGGGGTTTTTGGAGCAGCGTCCCAAAAGATTTACGCCTTTTCTTTTACTCTTTCCTCCATGGCGGTGATGATGAGCCGTCCGTCCTCCATGTTCATACGCACCTTGTTGCCCTTCACGCCAAGCGCGGCCAGCGCTTCTGACGGAATCTGCACACGTCCGGCACGGTCAAGTACAGCAAATTCCTCGTGCGATTCCTCTTGCGCGGCACCGAAGCCGAAGTCGCCCAGGTTCGCGCGCGGCACGGCAATCATCTCCGCGCTTGTTTTACCGTCACGAATCGTGACGACGCGGCTGACCTTTTTGGCGACTTGCCGGTCATGTGTGACGATGATGATGGTGGTGCCCAGTGAGCGGTTCACCTCGCGGAAAACTTCCAACAAAAACGCGGAGGTCGCCACGTCTACGGAGCCGGTCGGTTCATCTGCCAGGAGGATTTCCGGCTTGTTCGCCAAGGCGATGGCAATGGCGACGCGCTGCTGTTCCCCGCCAGAAAGCTGGGACAACCGGCTCTTTGCCCGATGCCCGATGCCGACAAGCTCAAGCAGTGCCATTGCATCCTCGCGCTTCCGCCGTTTTTCCTCCGCCTTGCGGAATTGCATGGGCATCATGACATTCTCCGCGGCTGTGAGGTAGGGGAGCAGGTTCCGCGCGTTGTTTTGCCAGACAAAGCCGACGGTGGATTGCTTGTAAATGTTCAGGTCCGCCTCGCTCATTTTGAACAGGTTCTTGCCGCAGACATGCAGCTTCCCGGCGGATGGCCGGTCAAGCCCGCCAATCATGTTCATCAGCGTGGATTTGCCGCTGCCGCTGTTGCCGATGACGGCCATTACCTCGCCGCGCTCAATCGTCAAATCAAGCCCTTGCAGCGCAAGCACCTCGATGTCGCTTTTTTTATAGATTTTCACAAGATTCTCGCAATGCACGGCGAGCTTCTCATCGATGCTGTTCTCTTCCTCGCTCATTTTCCGCCTCCCGCGATTTTCTTATGATTCTGTGACAATCCCATCCTCCATCACATACAGCTTGTCGGCAATGTCCATCAGGCCGGGGTCGTGCGTGGTCATGAGGACGGTGACGCCCTCGCTGTCTATCAATTCCTTAAACACGCGCATGACCGCGAAGCCTGTGTTTGTGTCCAGCTCCGCGGTAGGTTCATCCGCGAAGATGATGGCCGGCTTGTGCGCGATAGCACGTGCGATGGCGACGCGCTGCTGCTCACCGCCGGAAAGCTCCCGCGCCATGTGCAGCATACGCTGGCCGAGGCCGACAAGCTCCAGGCAGCGCTTTGCGCGGATGACGGATTC
>JGI994J12354_10002905_pt1 | contig 16324 bp, 9 predicted proteins | sample IntmicLarv3ML3BL_FD_12354 | JGI IMG/M metagenome (IMG submission 12354) | reverse complement strand
GTCGATGGCTATCGCAGTTATAGGAGGGCTTGTGACATCGACACTGATGAGTCTTGTAGTCATTCCTTGCGTCTACTATGTATTTGAACAAACGAAAAACCGACTGAAGAGAAAAGGATGAATTTTCTGTTAAAAAGAAGAGTAACAATAAGTATGCTGTTTATTGCACTTACCCTGCTCGGGTATGTGTCGTATAAGCAACTGCCAATAGAGTTGATCCCTAACGCGGAGCTGCCCAGACTGACTGTCTACGTCGTCGCTACTCAGGAGATGGATCCTGCGTTCATTGAGGCGGAGGTCATAATTCCGCTTGAAGGGGCGATCAGCGCTATCGGAGGTATCGACAAGATAACGTCGAACATCAACAGCCGGCAGTCAACGATAAATATCGAGTTTAAAAGCAACATCAATCTGAAAGCTACAACATTGAAGTTGGAAGAGAAGATGAAGGAGGTATCGGTGAACCTGCCCGAAGAATTTACGGTAAGGGTTCAGAGCGCGAATACAGCCTCCATGGCTAGTTCGAATGTATTCATGGCATTGCAGGTGCGCGGTTCGGGCGGTATTGACCGCATACGTAACGTAGTTGATGAAGAGATCGTGTCCGAGTTTGAGAATATCGACGGTGTGGCGGCGGTAAATGTGTACGGCGGACGTGAGAAAGCGATAGAGATAAGGCTCGATAAAGAAGCTTGTAAGGCTTTGAACCTCACTACTTCCAGAATACAAGCCCTCTTGCGGTCGAACACTCAGGAAAAAGTGTTTGCGGGAAATGTGTATGAAACGACAACACAATATTTTGTTCATGTTAATTCCCAATATACAAAAGTATCTGAGCTTGAAAATATTATTGTAGCGCCGGGGCCTGTCCTTTTGAAAGATGTGGCGACGGTATTTTTCGATCTTAAGGAAGAAACATCGTACAGCCGTGTAAACGGAATGGATGCTATCTCGGTCGTTTTGATAAATGACGCGCAATCCAACCTTATCGAATTATCGCACCGCACATTAGATGTAATCGATAAAGTCAACGAAAGATTAACGTATCAGGATGTAGAGGTGGTCGTTGTGACGAATACAGCTGAGACGATTGAGGATAATATCAACGATGTAATTAATCTTGCTTTAGTCGGAGGCCTTCTGGCGGTGATAATTCTTTGGTTTTTCCTCAGGAACCTGCGTATCGTAGGATTTATAGCATTAGCTATACCTATATCCGTTTATACCGCGCTTAACTTCTTCTATTATGCTGATATAACGATAAACATGTTGACGCTGCTCGGAATGGTACTGGCCGTCGGGCTACTTATCGATAATAGTGTCGTCGTGCTTGAGAATATTTACCGCTTGTCGGGTACGGGCTTGTCGCCTGAACGATCCGTCACGCAGGGAACAACCGAAGTATGGCGTTCTATCGTTGCAGCAACCCTTACAACGGTAACGGTATTTATTCCTTTCATATTTACTGAAAATTATCTAATAAAGCTTTTCGGCACCCATATCGGAGTGTCGATCATATCGACGCTTTTAGTCTCGATGGCGGTGGCATTGCTGTTTATTCCGATGACGGCATATGCTACTCTGACGAACAAAAGATCCGGCAGCGCTTTCTATGAGAAAGTGACTGTAACGCAACGCCCCGTACAGATATATCTTGTTTTTCTAAAGTCGTGCTTGCGAAATCCCGGCGTTGCGATATTCGGTTCCATTATTTTGCTTTTCCTTACATTGATAATTATGCTTGCAACACAAGCGCTTCAAAACAATGAGGTTGATACCGACCGCTTCGATATCTATGTTACGATGCGTACCGGCAGTTCGATTGAAAACACCGATAAGGTTGTGAAAGTGATCGAAGAACGTCTGGAAGAGATAGGCGAGAAGAAAGATATTAACTCAAGTATAAGTGGCGAAGAGGCTCGTGTGACACTCGTTTTACAGAAAGACTACAAAAAGATAGCAAAGCGAACGATGTCGGAGATCAAAGCTGATGTGCAATCAAAAATGCCGAATGTTGACGGAGCAAACATAAGACTGTCGAACGCATCGGGCGGTGGCGGCGGACAAGGAGGAGGCGTAGGAAACGCAAGCGGTAATGAGGCATTTATGAATATGATGGGAATAGGCGGTAATCAGGAGCGTATTGTTATCAAGGGCGCCGACTATGATATGATGCAGGTCGTTGGCGAAGATTTTCGATTTTTCCTCAGTGAGCAGGAGTATATACGTAACGCAAACGTTTCGTTCCCGCGTCGTCAGCCCGAAATAAGGCTCGATTTCGATCAGATACTGCTTACATCATACGATATATCCCGTGCAAATATAACAACCGGGCTGGCTGACCTTAGTTCCGAAACACAGTCCGGAACAACATTTAAAGTAGGCGATGAAACGTATGATATTATTATACGCGATAATACCGCAGCCATGCTCGAAGAACAGGGATTAGAAAGACGGCAAAGAACTATTGATGATCTTAACGCTGTTCAGATACCTAATTCAAGTGGCGGCTTACATAATCTGGTCGATATAGCTACGATCAACAGGGCTAATGGACGTTCGCAGATTACGCGCGTGAATCAGGACAAACAACTGGAGGTGCGATATCGTTTTATACAGTCAGTCGAAGATTCCAATACTCTTCTTGAAGGTTATCGTGCAGATATTGATCAGCTTATAGCAAGCTATAACCTCCCTGCCGGTGTGGCGATAGAGGTGATTCACGAAGAAGATCAGTTTGAAGATTTTAAGTTCCTGATCATTGCAGCTATTATTCTGATATTTATTATACTTGCATGCGTATTCGAATCTATAACTACACCGCTTGTGATGCTCTTTACTATACCACTTGCGGCGATAGGCGCTTTAGCAGCTTTGATTTTGACCGGTAACGGGTTAACTTCGAACACGCTTATTGGTTTGATCATCCTTATAGGTATTGTTACTAATAACGGTATCATCCTGATAGACTATGCCAATGTCCTGCGAAAGCGCGGGTTCCGTCGCGAACGTGCGTTGATGACGGCAGGACTGTCGCGTATTCGCCCGATCTTGATAACAAGTATCACAACAATCATTGCATTATTCCCGCTTGCAATGGCCGACAGCGAGTATTCTGCCATCATCGGAGCACCATTTGCCATAACCGTTATCGGTGGACTTACATTTTCATCACTGCTGACGCTCGTTCTGATACCGACCGTGTACATGGGATTAGAAAATACATTGAAATGGTATCGCGGACTGTCGATAAAAACAAAACTAATACATCTTGTACTGTTTCTTGCAGGTTTATTCTGTATTTATATGTATGCCAACGAAATGTTATACCAAGCGCTGTATCTTGTTTTACTTATTACAGCGATTCCGGGGGTGACATATTTCTTTCAGACAAGCCTCAGACGAGCAAAAGCCGATGTTGTCGATCCCGAAAAAGAAATACATATTGTTGTGCGCAACCTTGTTAAGATATACGACCGTGCCGGACGTTTCTCACGCCAGTGGGAAAGCGGACTGCTGTTGAGGCAGCGCTTGGGGCTAAGAAGCGAATATCATTCGATGAAAGATTTTACAGGCACAATATGGCAGTTCCTGCTTTGGGGATTCATGATATATTTCACGTATTTTTATATCGAAAGCAAGCTGTGGAGCTTCCTTCTTGCCTTCGCGGTTTATGCTTTGACACTATATCTATGGCGAATTATCAGGTCGTACCTGTACTACCGCTTTGAGAAAAGTAAGATCGTGAAACACGTTAACCGTATAATATTCTGGGCGTTACCTATTCTTATTCTGATTCAACTTGGCGGCAAACTTGAAAATCCGGCAATGACTGCTATCATAGGAGTATTGTGGATAGTGGGTATTGTCATATATGTTACTTCGCAGTATTTGTACTCTAAAAATATTAATATTGAACGTATCGAAGGTCGTTTCGCCGGTTTTAAACGTTCTTTCTTCAGGATGGTCAAGAGTGTGCCTCTTATCGGAAAACAGCGTCGTCCGTTTAAAGCTGTGCGTGGCGTGTCGTTCGATATCAAGACAGGTATGTTCGGTTTACTCGGCCCTAACGGTGCGGGTAAGTCTACGATGATGCGTATCGTCACGGGTATCCTCGAACAGAGCTACGGTAGTATTTGGATCAACGGTCTTGACACGCGCGTCTACCGCGAAGAGCTGCAGAGCCTTATAGGCTTCCTGCCGCAGGAGTTCGGAACATACGAGAATATGACTTCAGGGGAGTTCCTCGATTATCAGGCAATGATGAAAGGACTGACAGATATAAAGATGCGCGAAGAACGTATCGAGTATGTACTTAGATCTGTTAATATGTTCGAGAAAAAAGACCATAAGATTGGTTCGTTCTCGGGAGGTATGAAGCAACGCATAGGTATAGCGCTGATACTGTTGCACTTACCGCGCATTCTCGTTGTAGATGAGCCTACTGCGGGACTTGACCCGCGCGAACGTATACGCTTCCGTAACCTTCTTGTTGAATTGAGCAAAGAGCGTATTGTAATATTCTCGACACATATTATTGAAGACATCTCAAGTTCATGTAATCAGGTCGTTGTGATAAATAAAGGCGAAATGAAATATTTCGGCGAGCCGTTAAAAATGATCGACATGGCAATTGGCAAGGTATGGCGATTCCATATTGACAAGGATGAATTTGATGAAAAACTTGATAAATCGTTAGTAATAAATAATATGCAGGATGGTGATAAGATAAGTGTGCGCTATCTGTCAATAGAGCAACCCTATCCGGGCGCTGAAAGAGTAGAAGCGAACCTTGAGGACGCGTATTTGTGCTTACTGAAGAATTTATAAACAATGCACAATTAACAATGAATATATTATATTTTTCATTTTTCATTTTTCACTTTTCATTATTAAAACATGGGCTTAAAAAAATATACAACATTAGTAACGAAGATAATACAGTATAATCTGAAGATTATATTCGCAGGGAAGTTTATATGGTTTTTGCTGGCTGCTTTTTCTTTTTTCGCTTTTTTCATGTACCAGACGGCATATAGCAGGTTAGAAATAAATGAAGGTACTATTTATACCCTACTTATGTTTCCTTGCTTGCTGCTCATATTCTATCCTGTTATTTTCGGAATACAAAATGATGAAGACAACCGGATACTGGAGATCATATTCGGTATCCCTAATTACCGCTATAAAGTATGGGGCGTCCGTATGTTGATGGTTTATGTATCTAACTATTTTATTCTTATCCTGTTTGCTTATATTGGACGTTTGATGCTATACCCCATAAATATTTTCGAGATGTCGGCGCAATTGATATTCCCGATGCTGTTCTTCGGTAATCTGGCATTTATGTTTTCCACTATCACCCGTAGCGGAAACGGTACGGCAGTAGTAATGATAATACTCGGCCTTGTATTTTTCATTTTTATGACTTCAAACAGTGACATCCAATATTCACTGTGGAATGTATTCCTTAATCCGTTTGAAACGCCACGTAATATTCATGAAATGGTTTGGCAGGATACAATTGTCAAAAGTCGTATATTTTTAATGATAACCGGAGTCATTTGGCTTATGATAGGCTTGCTGAATCTGCAAAAGCGAGAAAAATTTGTATAAGTTTTTTTTATTGTTTATGTTTGTAGTGCCATAGACATTGTCTTGTAACCGAATAAATGTAAACAATGAATTGTAGAGCTGTCATATTTGCCTTGTTATTAAGCGTTTCAGTAAATGCCTTCGCAGACGAACCCAAAGAATTGACCGGTACTGTTATAGGGACGAGAAGATGTATTGACTATGACCAAGGCGGCATTGTATCAACTACGGTTAACACTGCTGCAAACCTCTTTGATAATGACCTTGATACATATTTCGCAACTTTCCAAAAATCAGGAGGCTGGGCCGGATTAGACCTCAAAAAAAAACATGTAATCACTGCAATAGAATATTGTCCGCGAGCACAATCGGGAGACAGTTTATTACTTGGCGTTTTTGAAGGTGCCAATAATCCCGATTTCGGAGATGCCATACCACTTTATCTTATTACCGAAAGACCGGATGACAGCCTTATGACATATAAGGAGATTGACTGTTCACGCGGATTCCGCTATGTAAGATATGTAGGTCCGGTTGATGTTCGTTGCAATATCGCGGAACTGAAGTTTTATGGAGAGGAAGGAGAAGGCGATGACAGTAAACTGCCGGAGTTGACAAACCTGCCTACGGTTACTATTCATACCGTTAACGCCGCAGATATTGTTGATAAAGAAACATATATTAAAGGAATTGTTTCAGTAATATCCGACGGAGGCACAAAAATATATACCGATAGCCTTGATATAAGAGGGCGTGGAAATGCCAGTTGGGATTTTCCGAAGAAACCTTACAGAATGAAATTGATTAATAAAGCAAGCCTGTTGGACTTGCCTGCGAATGAGAATAACTGGACATTAATAAATAATTACGGTGACAAGACGTTGATGCGCAATCTGCTTGCTTTTGATTTGAGCGAGCGGTTTGAGATGGAATATACACCGGCAGGAAAACCTGTGGATGTTTTCCTGAATGGCGAATACAAGGGTTGTTATCAATTATGCGACCATATTGAAGTAAAACCTGAAAGAGTTGAGGTAGATGAAATGAGCATAGATCACTTGCAGCTACCGGAAATGTCAGGCGGATATTTGATTGAAATAGATGCTTATGCGGAATTTGAAAAATCGTGGTTTAAATCTGCAATGAATAATACTCCCGTGACGATAAAATATCCGGGCGATGACGTGATTGTTTCAGCTCAATTTAATTATATAAAAGAACATTTTAATAACCTTGAGGAAGCTCTTTTCAGCGACAATTTTAATGATCCTCTTGAGGGGTATAGGAAATATCTTGATGTGGAGAGCTTTGTTAAACACTTCCTGATAGGTGAGTTAACCGGAAATACTGATACTTATTGGAGCGTTAATATGTATAAAAAAAGAGATGATAATCGTTTTTATACCGGCCCTGTTTGGGATTTTGATCTCGCTTACGAGAATGACAGACGCACTTATCCTATTAATGATGTAGCTGATTGGGTTTATTACAGAGGTGGCTCTGCCGGTGGAATGAAAAGTTTCTTAAACAGGATTTTTGGGGATTCGTTTTTTTATGATGAAGTAAAAAGAATTTATGCATCCTATAGAGATCAGGGGGTGATATCTGAAGAAGCGCTACTTAAAGTTGTTGATGATTACGCGTCTGAGCTTGATCAATCACAGAGACTGAATTTTATGCGCTGGAATATAATGGGCAGTTTAGTACATTTAAATCCAAAAGTCTATGATTGTTATTATGATGAGGTTGAAAATGTGAAATCGTATATTTCGGGAAGGATAAAATTAATTGACAACCTGCTTAATTATGACGATGTTCCTAATGAGACTATAGTTGAGTCTAATATAAAAATTTGGAGTGCGGATGGAAGTATTTATGTTGACGGATTATCGGATAATGCTATTGTATATGTATACGATATGATAGGGAAATGTTTGTTTTCCGGAGATAAACAGACGTTACTTGGAAAAACACTCAATAAAGGAGTGTACTTTGTGAAAATCATTGAAGGAAAAGGTGAGGTAATATCTTCTAAGATAGCCGTGCTGTAGACTTTCATGCTGACAAATGTTCTCTTGCAACGGAATATCTTAGCTTTTCATGTATATTTGCAGGGTTTTAGATATTCACTTAAAATCTAATACAAAATGAATTGTAAAACTACTTTTATTTGCCTGTTGATGAGCGTTTCTGTATACGCTTATGCCAACGACCCGATAGAACTGACCGGTACTGTTATCGGGACGACAAAATGTATTGATTATACTTTTGGCGGTATATCTTCAACTACGGTTAATACTGCTGACAATCTCTTTGATGACGATCTAGATACATATTTTGCAACATTCCAAAAATCGGGAGGATGGGCAGGTCTTGACCTTGGTAAAAAGCATATTATCACTGCAATAGAATATTGTCCGCGTGCACAATCGGGGGACAGTTTATTACTCGGTGTTTTCGAAGGCGCCAATAATCCCGATTTCGGAGATGCTATACCATTGTATATTATTTCCGAAATTCCGGATGACAGCCTGATGACATACCGGGAAATTGACTGTACACGCGGGTTTCGCTATGTGAGATATGTTGGACCGACCAATTCCCGATGCAATATTGCGGAACTTAAATTTTATGGAGAGGAAGGAGAAGGCGATGACAGTAAGCTACCCGAGATAACAAACTTACCTACGGTAGTTATTCATACTACTGATGCTGAAGATATAGTTGTAAAAGAAAAGTATCTGAAAGGAATTGTTTCGGTAATATCCGATGACGGTACAAAAATACATACCGACAGTCTTGAAATAAGGGGACGTGGTAATGCCAGTTGGCAGTTTCCAAAGAAACCTTACAGGATGAAATTGTATAATAAAGTGAGCCTTTTAGGTTTGCCTGCGAAAGAAAAAAACTGGACTTTGATAAATAACTACGGCGACAAGACGTTGATGCGTAATTTGCTTGCATTTGATCTGAGTAAGAGGTTTGAAATGGAATATACACCGGCCGGAACACCTGTGAATGTTTTTCTGAATGGTGAATACAAAGGTTGTTATCAATTGTGCGACCATATTCAAGTCAATCCAAAGAGGGTTGAGGTAGATGAAATGAGTGTAAATGATTTAAGGTTACCCAACTTGTCAGGCGGATATTTAATCGAAATAGACGGTTATGCATATTATGAAACATCATGGTTTCTTTCTTCTTCCAATAACACTCCCGTGACAATAAAATATCCGGGCGACGACGAGATTATGATGCAGCAATATAACTATATCAAAAATCAGTTTAACAGGCTCGAAACCGCTTTGTATAGCGATAACTATACAGACTTTGATTCAGGATACAGAAAGTATCTTGACACAAAGACTTTTATAAAACATTTTCTTATTGGTGAGTTTAGCGGAAATACGGATACTTACTGGAGTGTCAATATGTATAAGTACAGAGATGATGATCGATTTTATACAGGCCCGGTATGGGATTTTGACCTCGCCTACGAAAATGACCGGCGTACATATCCAATAAATAATTTACCAGACTGGATATATAAAACGAAAGGCAGTTATGCCAAAGGCATGAAAGATTTTGTAAACAGACTGTTATCCGACTCAACTTTTTATGATGAAGTGAGAGAAATTTACGCTTTTTACAGAACTTCGGGGGCAATCACAGAAGATGAATTACTTAAAGTTGTTGATGATTATGCAGAACAATTGGAACAATCGCAAGTGCTTAATTTTATGCGATGGAAAATAATGGATGAGAAGGTTCATTCGGTGCCAATGGTACATGGCAGCTATGAGGCAGAAGTTGAAAACGTAAGAACGTATATTTCCGGCAGGATAGAGAAGATGGACGAAATACTCGGATTTGACCCCGTGTCGAATGAGGTTGTCAGAAAGCCAAATATTAATGTATGGAGTGTCGACGGTAAAATACGTTTTAGCGGATTATCTTCCGATAACGCAGTTGTTTATATATACGACATTGCCGGTAGAACCGTATTTTCGGGCGACTTACAATCCTCAGCCGTAAAAACATTCAAAAAAGGGGTATACTTCGTGAAACTTGTTGAAGGAAATGGTGAGGTAAGATCTGCTAAGGTAATTGTGTTTTAGTTTTTTTATGAGTAGGAAAGCGATTATCAACGGAAATATTATTTTACCCGACAGGGTTATTGATAACGGATTTGTAACAATAGAGAACGAATCAATAACCGAAGTCGGGAAAATGCCTGTTCATATAAACGATGCTGATGAGGTAATAGATGCCGGTGGTAATTATGTATCTCCGGGATTTATAGATATTCATACTCATGGCGGCGGCGGACATGACTTTATGGACGCTACCGTCGAAGCATACCTCGCTATTGCCGAAACTCATGCAAGTCACGGCACAACAGCTCTTCTTCCTACAACTTTGACATCAACAAATGAAGCTCTATACCATACATTTGAGGTGTACAGGCAGGCTAAGCCTTTAAATATAAAAGGTGCCGCTTTTTTAGGAATTCATCTGGAAGGGCCATATTTTTCATATAATCAAAGAGGCGCTCAAGATGCCAAATATTTAAAAACGCCTGTTCCCGATGATTACTTGAAGATATTGGATGCATCGAATGATATAGTAAGATGGAGTATAGCGCCTGAGCTTGAGGGCGCAATCGAGTTGGGTGAATTATTAAAGTCAAGAGGGATAATTGCCTCCGTAGGCCATACTGACGCTACTTGCGAAGAAGTAATGAGCGCTTTTGAGGCAGGTTATGTTCTGATGACACATTTATATTCCGGTATGTCGACTATTACAAGGAGGAATGCTATACGTTATGCCGGGGCTTTGGAGGCAGCTTATCTTATTGATGATATGAATGTTGAGATAATAGCCGATGGAGTACATTTGCCTAAAAGCCTTCTACGCTACGTTTATAAATTTAAAGGCCCGGACAAGATTGCTTTAGTAACGGATTCGATGAGAGGAGCAGGTATGCCTGACGGCAATTATATCCTGGGAAGCATTACCGAAGGGCAAGGTGTAGTAGTCGAAGACGGAGTTGCAAAACTGCCCGATAGAAGCGCCTTTGCAGGCAGCGTTGCTACGACTGATCGTTTAGTTAGAACAATGACACAAATAGCTGAAGTGCCTCTGATTGATGCAATTAAAATGATAACTTTGAATCCTGCAAGAATTATGGGCATAGATTCAAAAAAGGGAAGCCTTGAAAAAGGAAAAGATGCCGATATCGTGATTTTTGATAAAGACATCAACGTAAAAACCACAATAATAAGCGGAACGGTAATAAGCGGAGCGTTTATTAAGTGAAAAATGATGAGTAATGATTTAATAAACCATAAACAAAAAAATAAATACCATGAAGAAAAACCTGATGATTTTAGTACTGATACTTATATCTTTAGATATGAGTGGGGAAGGTGTAATAAAGCTTGGCATTATAGGACTTGATACGTCGCATGCGACAGCTTTCATAAAATCCATAAACGACAATGAGAAAAAGGAAAAGGAGTTTGAAAATTTCCGTGTTGTCGCCGCATATCCTTACGGTTCCAAAACGATAGAATCGAGTGCCCGTAGGATTCCCGAATATACTGAAACAGCTAAGAAAAGCGGAGTTGAGATAGTTAACTCCATAAGCGAGCTGTTGGAGAAAGTAGATTATGTCTTGTTGGAAACAAACGACGGCAGGTTACATCTCGATCAGGCTATTGAAATATTCAAATCAGGTAAGCCTGTCTTCATCGACAAACCTATCGCGGCTTCATTGGCCGACGGAATAGCGATTTATAAATTAGCCGATATTTATAAAATCCCTGTTTTTTCTGCATCATCTCTTCGATATAATCCTGAAACAGAGGCTGTAAAAAGGGGCGAATACGGTAAAGTCCTTTCAGCGGACTGCTACTCGCCGGCTACAAGGGAATCGACTCATTCGGAATTTTTCTGGTATGGCGTTCATGGAGTAGAAATACTGTTCTCTGTTATGGGAACAGGTTGTTCGACAGTTCAATGTGTAGCGACGGAGAATCAGGATGTTGCCGTCGGCGTATGGGAAGATAACAGAATAGGAACATTCCGCGGAACACTTAAAGGTACTCACGACTATGGAGGCACGGCGTTCTGTGAAAAAAAGAATGTACCCGCCGCTAAATATGACGGCTACGATGACCTGCTAAAAGAGGTGTTGAAGTTTTTTATTACAAAAAATCCTCCTGTCTCCGCAAAAGAGACATTGGAGATATTTACTTTTATGGAGGCAGCGAGCGTAAGCAAGAAAAATGGCGGTAAACCGGTGAAACTATCAGATATATACAGCGAAGCGGAGAAAAAAGCCGACGAGATAGTAAAAAGTAAAAAATAAACAATCGGAAATATTATGACTCAAGATAATTCAAAGCGCGTTTTTATTATTTCTTTGGTTATTTTAGCCTTTATGTATTTTGTCTTTGGCTTTGTATCCTGGATAAATGCCATACTTATACCTTATTTTAAGATTGCCTGCGAGCTTAATAATTTCCAATCTTATCTTGTCGCTTTTGCATTTTATATAGCATATTTGGTGATGTCGATGCCGGGCGCTCTGCTGCTGAAGAAGATAGGTTTTAAGAAAGGAATAATGACAGGGTTTTTCATATTGGCCCTGGGGGCTTTATTTTTCGTTCCCGCAGCATTAAGCAGGACTTACGGCATTTTCCTTGTCGGCCTTTTTACAATGGGAACAGGGCTTGCGATTCTTCAGACGGCTGCTAATCCTTACGTTACAATAATCGGGCCGATTGAAAGGGCAGCTCAACGAATGAGTATTATGGGGATTTGTAATAAGTTCGCGGGAATAATTTCTCCCCTTATTTTTGCTGCGTTTGCCTTGAGAGTTACAGACAGCGAACTGTTTGCCTCGCTGCCTTTCCTGTCGGACGCCGAAAGAAGCATAGCTTTGGACGAATTAATACGGAGGGTTATATTGCCATATTCGTGTCTTAGCGCTTTGCTTATTATTGTCGGATTGCTGATACGCTTTTCGCCTCTGCCGGAGATTAATACCGAGAAAGAAGATGAGGGAACGATTGCTTCACATGGAGGTAAAACGAGTATTTTTCAGTTTCCGTATCTTGTGTTGGGCGCAATTGCAATTTTCATGCATGTAGGTTCGCAGGTTATAGCTATCGATACCATTATTGGCTATGCCAACTCAATGGGATTGGACCTGATCGCAGCCAAAACATTTCCTTCATATACCCTGACTGCTACAATTATCGGGTATATCATAGGGATAATATGTATCCCCAGGTTTATCAACCAGAAAAACGCATTGCGGATATGTACCGTAACAGGGCTTGTGCTTTCTTTCGGGATACTGTTTATACCCGGTAACATGATGTTTTCGGGCAATACTATAAGCCTGTCTATCTGGTGCATTGTACTGTTGGGACTGCCTAACGCACTTATCTTTGCAGGTATCTGGCCATTAGCCATTCACGACCTTGGGCGCTTCACTAAAACGGGTTCATCGCTTCTGGTGATGGGGCTTGCAGGAAATGCCATCCTTCCTCTTATCTACGGACAAATTGCGGATAGCACAGGTGTGAGGATGGCTTATTGGGTGTTGATACCGTGTTTTTTATACCTTATCTTTTATGCCTTTTACGGACATAAAATCAATTCATGGACTAAACCTAAAAAATAAAATATCATGCAAACGAAACTAAACAGGCGTAATTTTATCAAGCATGTAGCTGTAGGAACAGCTTCGTTAACCTCTTTTGGCGGCGTACTGCCAGCTTTCAGTGCAAAGAGCTATAAAAATATTATCGGCTCCAATGATAAGATTTTGATGGGCGCTATCGGCGTAAATGCTCGCGGAAACGCTCTGGCAGGTGGATTTGCTTTTGAAAAGGATTGTGACGTCATTCGTGTCTGTGATGTTGATTCGAGGGCTATAGAACAATGTAAGTCGACTATCGAGAAAGTGTCGGGCACGAAGGCTATAGGTCATACCGATATTCGTAAAATGCTCGAAGAGAAAGATATAGATGCCGTTTTCATAGCAACGCCCGATCATTGGCATGCGCCTGCGGCTCTTATGGCTATGAAAGCCGGGAAGCATGTGTATGTTGAAAAACCGACAAGCCATAATCCTGCGGAAAATGAGATATTAATAGAAGCACAGAAGAAGTACAACAAGGTTGTGCAGGTTGGTAACCAACGCAGGTCGTGGTCAAATGTGAGGCAGGCTATTCAAGAATTGCATAATGGTGTGATAGGAAAAGTAAGCTTCGGTAAATCGTGGTATGCCAATAACAGGGCTTCTATCGGAACGGGGAAAGTAGCTCCCGTTCCCGAGTGGCTCGACTGGGATTTGTGGCAGGGGCCGGCACCCAGAGTGAAGGAATACAAAGACAATATTATACATTATAATTGGCACTGGTTCTGGCATTGGGGTACCGGAGAGGCCTTGAATAACGGAACACATTTCGTTGACTTGCTCCGGTGGGGATTGCAGGAGGAATACCCGACAAAGGTAGTGTCTGTCGGCGGACGGTACAGGTTCAAAGATGATTGGGAAACACCTGATACCCAAACAATAGGTTTTGAGTTTGGAGAAAAAAACTCAATGACATGGGAAGGCCGCAGTTGCAATAGCCGCAATGTAGAAGGAGAATCTGTCGGGTGCGAGTTTTATGGCGAAACAGGAAGCCTGATAATAGGAGGAGGCAACACTTATAAAGTATTTGACTTGAAAAACAAGCTTATCAAAAACGTTGAAAGCGAGGAAGGATTTCAGGCAGGAAACCTTGTTAACCCCACAAAAAACTTAGATGCATACCACTTCAGAAACTTCTTTGACGCAATAAAAAAAGGCGAAAAACTATATTCCTCGCTAAGAGACGGATGTATAAGCACTTTATTGGTTCAGCTTGGCAATATTTCACAGAGAGTTGGCAGGTCTTTGAACATAGACCCTTCTAACGGACATATACTTAATGACCCCGAAGCAAACAAACTATGGAGTAGGGATTATGAAAAAGGTTGGGAGATGAAAGTCTGAAACTTAGGCTTTTATTGAGGGTATCTTTTTGCGTATTCTAATGCGCAAGCATCGAGAGCATTGTACCATTCTTCACCGAACTTGCGGATAAGCGGTTCGCGCAGGAATTTATATAACGGCAGTTTCTTCTGTTCGCCTAATATTTCGGCTGCTCGACAGACCTTCCAGCGATGATAGTTGACAGCTTTGTAATCCTTGTATTGCTTGACGCGTATGGGATACAGGTGGCATGAAACCGGTTTTATAAAGTCTGTGCGACCTTCGTTATATGCTTTTTCTATTGCACATTTGCAGATACCATCCGTATCGTAGTATGTAAAAACACAATCTTTGCCGTTTACGATAGATGTGACTATATCGTTCTCCCTGTCAATATATCCGATGCCTTGCTTGTTAATGACTGCCTGTGCTGCTGGCGATAGGTCGTTCCACAAGACAGGAAGAATCTTTCGCAACAGCTTATATTCTTTCTTTTCGAGCGGCGCTCCGGCTTCGCCATCAATACAACATTCGCCTTTGCAGCGTGCAAGGTCGCAGCAAAAATATCGTTCAATGATATCAAGGCTTATAATTGTATCACCAATCTCAATCACGTCTGCAAAATGAAAAATGAAAAGTGAAAAGTGAAAAATAATTGTGCATTTTAATTGTCAATTGTCAATTGTTTTATTGTCTTTGCATTTTATATTGTGCATTGCTTCCTTACAGAAAGCGACTCATTGTTTAATTTTTACATTATGGAAAGTTGTGCATTCATTTTCAACTTTCAATTTCAATTGATTAGGTTTTTTCCTGTCATTTCCACAGGTTGCTCAATGCCCATGATGTGCAATAATGATGGTGCTACATCGGCAAGAATACCGTCCGATACTTTCGCCGAAGTATTTTTTGTTATGTAAACGAATGGTACAGGATTCAGCGAGTGTGCGGTGTTTGGCGAGCCGTCTTCGTTAAGGGCATGGTCGGCATTTCCGTGGTCTGCAATTATAATTACTTCGTAATCATTTGCTTTTGCTGCTTCGATTGTGTCTTTGAGGCATGAATCTACTGCTACCACAGCTTTTTCGATAGCTTCATAAATACCTGTATGCCCTACCATATCACCATTGGCGTAATTACAAACGATAAAATCGTACTTCTTTTTGTTGATAGCTCCTACAAGTTCGTCTTTTACTTCGTATGCGCTCATTTCCGGTTTCAGGTCGTAAGTAGCAACCTTGGGTGACGGAACGAGTATACGTTCTTCGCCGTCAAACGGCGCTTCGCGACCTCCATTGAAGAAAAATGTAACATGAGCGTACTTTTCTGTTTCTGCCATGTGAAGTTGTTCGAATGATTTTGAAGAGAGGTACTCTCCAAGCGTATTATTAACATTATCTTTATCGAACAATATATACAGCCCCTTAAATTTGGCATCGTAAGGAGTCATTGTGAAATATTGCAAACCGGGAATAGTCTGCATATCTGCTTCAGGCATGTCCTGTTGCGTCAATACGATAGTAAGCTCTTTGGCGCGATCGTTACGGAAGTTGAAAAATATAACAACATCTCCTTCTTCTATTGTTGCTACCGGTTTGCCGTTCTCAATGTGAACGATCGGCTTGATAAACTCGTCGGTAACATCACCGGCATACGATTCTTCCATGGCTTTGACCATGTCTTCCGATTGAC
>JGI994J12354_10002904_pt1 | contig 16329 bp, 19 predicted proteins | sample IntmicLarv3ML3BL_FD_12354 | JGI IMG/M metagenome (IMG submission 12354) | reverse complement strand
CCCCCCTGCCACTTTTCCCCAGCGGAGGCCGAGTTCAGCCGCAGGGGTTTGTGGCAGGGCAACAGCTGCCCGGCTGGCGGCAAAATCCAGCAGGAGCGGCAAAAAACCCGCTGCGATGGCAAGCGCCGCGCCGCCCAGCAATAGCATGGCGGAGGCGAGCCTGTGTCCGCGCAGGAGTTCTTTTGATTTTTGCTTTGTGGCTTTGTTCATGAGCAACCTCCCAAAATAAAAGCACCGCATACCTTAATTAGTATGCAGTGCTTTGGGTGGACTTATGCGGTTATGATAGTCCTATTTGTTCCATAGCCAGCCGAAGAGGAACCACTTGAGGATGAAGGCCCAGAGTTTTGCGAAGAAGGAGGTGCCGTTTTGCGGACCAAAGACAAATTGATCACCATCCCAAGTTCCGGTGAAGCCAATGACGGCTGATTGATCGGGCAGATTATTGTGATAGCAACGAAGCTGATACAATGACAATCCGGTGACATCAATGGTGGTTAATTGATTATCGTAGCAATTAAGAACCTCCAGCGTGGCCGGTAATTTTGGCAGTGATGTCAATTGGTTATTATTACACCAAAGAAACTCCAGAGAAGAGGGCAACGCAGGCAAAGATGTCAACTGATTTTCCTCACACCAAAGATACCGCAGAGAAGAGGGCAGCACTGGTAATGATGTCAGTTTGTTATTCCTGCAATAAAGTTCAATCAGGGAAGACGGTAACGTGGGCAGCGATGACAGTTTATTGTTTCTACAAAAAATTTGTGTAAGGCCAGAGGGCAGCGTAGGTAGTGATGTCAATTGATTATTATCACAGCTAAGAGACTCTAAAGAAGAAGGCAAAGTGGGCAGTATTGTGATTTGATTCCTGTGACAAGCAAGATTTTCCAGATTGGAAGGTAATGCGGGCAGCGAGGTCAATTGATTATATCCGCAATCAAGCCACTCCAGAGAAGATGGCAATGCAGGAAGTGATGTCAATTGATTAGAATCACACCAAAGAAGAGTCAAAGACGATGACAAGGCCGGCAATGATTTGATTTGATTGCTGTGGCACTTAAGATCTTTCAGACTGGTAAAATGCCCCAGTCCTGCAAGACTCGTAATGTTTTTATAGGGCACGTAAATCTCTTCAACGCCCGCTACGTCCGTGTCATAAATCGGCTCAGGCGCTGTTTTGCCAATCAGCTTATACACCTCTGCCCTGAAATTTGCATCAGTAAAATCAGCCGTGATATCAACAGGTGCAGCACTCACCATCATCGGCATGAACATGCACAGCATCATCGCTGCCAACAAAACCGCAAGCAATTTCTTCACCATAAAAAAACACCATCCTTTTCAAAGTTTGATAGACCTATCATAACTCATAAAAAGGATGGTGTCAAGTATTTTATTGGGGGCTGCTAGCTATTCTCGCTCGCCATTTCTTTCTGCAGCGAGGGCCTTAGCTTTTTGCGCAGCTTGGTATACATCTTCAGCGCGCGGGAGAGCATGAAGTTCATCAGCGGCTTGGTCACAAGCGTCAGCTCGCCGAGGAATTCCGTGAAGTCGCCCTGAAAACCCTTCTTGAAGCGGTAAAGGCCATACACCGGCTTGGTTTCATCCAGATCGCCGGAAACGCCGCGGAAATCGTAGATGCGCGCGCCAAGCTCCGCCGCCCACTGAATCATATTCCACTGCACAAGATAGTTCGGCATGGCCTCGCGGCTGCGGTTGCCGGACGCCCCGTAGGCATACCAGACTTTGTCGCCAAAGTGCACGGCGATGCTGCCGGCCACGGGTTCGCCTTCGTAATACGCCAGATAAAAGCGGCAGTGCTCGCCCATGACGTCCATCATCGTTTCAAAATAGGAGAGGGAGCGGATGGGGAAGCCGTCGCGCTCGCCGGTTTCTTTCATGAGGGCATAAAACGCCGGGAGCTTTGATTTGTCTTCGATTTTGACTTCCACGCCGCGCCGCTGCGAAAGACGGATGTTATAGCGCGTTTTGGAGTGGAACGACGCCAGCAGCTCGTCCTCATTGCGGCCGTTCAAATGCAGGCGGAACACGAACCGCGCCTGAATGCCTTCAAAATTATTGTTGGAGTTGTTGATGACAAAGCCCTGCTTTTTTGCGATAGCGCTGAACACTTCGTCGGAGATGAGCACGTCGGGGTCCATTTTGATCACATAGGAGCGGCGCTTTTTTGCGAGCTTTTTTGCATCAGCAATGAGTTGGGCAAACACTTCCTCATTGTGCAAATCGCAGACAGGGCCGCGCGGGCTATACATCATCGTGACGCCGATGCCTGTGATGCGCCGAATCAGCACGGACATCACGCCCGCGATCTTGCCCTCGCTGTCACGGACAATGATGCCCTCCCACTTCCATTGCTTTTTGACTTCCCCCCATTCGGGCGCCTGCAGCCAGTGGCCTTTGGGGTGGTTCCAAACAAAGCTGGTATATTCCTGCAGGGTTTCCTTTGTGCAAAGTTCCATGCGGCTTCCTCACTCATCATCCAAAAATATAAACTCTTGTTATTATACCGCAATGGGGCAAAAAAATCAAGTAAAATCAAGTTGTTTCTTGATCCAAGCATCTATCGCAGCCGCTGTCTCCTCCGGGGTGAGCTGCGAATTATCCAGCAATTCCATCGGCGGGTTCGTTGCGGCGGCGTGTTCCCTGAGCCAGTTATTGAAGTGCAGCGATGATTCCAAGTGCGCCTTATCTTTGATTTTGCGGCCTTTGCGCAGGCGGCGTTCCATGGTTTTATCATCACACACAATGGCGATATAGTGGATTTCTGTGAACAGCTTCCGTTCCGGCAATGCTTCATACTGCTGCGGGGTGGTGCAGCCGCACAGCACGACGGGCTTGCCTGCCTGCGCGATGTTGGCGCACAAATTCAACTGGACGGTTCGATAGGCACGATACGCATCGTCCGGCGTGTTGTATACGTTATTCCAGATAATATCGCTTTCCATCACAATGTAATCCGTTTCGTTTTGAAACAGGATTTCGCAGGCGGTGGATTTTCCAACACAGCTGGCTCCGCTGACAACGAACAGCGGCAGGCGCTTGGAAGGGGTCATGGCGTTTCCTCACTTTACGTTACTTCGTTTATTATACCATTTTCGCGCCAAAAGCGCAAGGAAAAATGATGTGAGGATCAGAAAAACAAGAGTACGCAGCGAAATACAACCAACGGTTGTGATATTTATCTTGCCATGCGGTATTTTGTTGGCTATAATAGACGCATGGCCATAATAATACATGAAAAGCGAGGCGTACAATATGCTGACAACAAACGAAATCGGCGAGAGAATCGCCGTGGCAAGAAAGCTGAAGAATCGTTCGCAGGCGCAGCTTGCGGAGCAATTGGCGGTGAGCGCACAGGCCGTGGGGAAATGGGAGCGCGGCGAATCCATGCCGGATATCCTCATGTTCCAGCGCATGGCGGCGGTTTTGGGCACAGATATCAATTACTTTGCCGGGGAAGGCGGGGCAACTCCCGAGGCGGAACCAGCGGACGTGTCCGAGGCAGAGGCACCGGAACGGCCGGGCTGGAACATGTCCCGCAGCAATTGGGCGGATGCAGACTTTTCCGGTCTGAGCGGGCTTGCGGAACGGTTCAGCGGCGCAAACATTGAACGGTGCCGGTTTGTCGGTTCGGAAATGGCGGGCCTGAAGCTGCTGGGAAACAACATCAGGGACAGCGATTTTTCCCGCTCTGTCCTCAGCGGCTGCCGGTTCGGCGGCGCAAACCTGAAAGACAGCAATTTTTCCAACTCCATCCTCAGCGGTTGCCGGCTGAGCAGCACAAACCTGGAGCGCAGCACATTTGCCGGATGCGATTTCAGCCAAAGCGAGCTGAAACGAAGCGAAGTGACGGGCTGCGATTTTTCCGCCGCCAACCTGACGGGTGTCGCCAGCAAGTTCTGCAACTTCAAAAAAGTCAGCTTGACCGGCGCAATCCTGTACAGGACAAGATTCTCGTTCGGGCAGTTCACGGAGCTCACGTTCACCGGAGAACTGAACGAATGCACATTCGAAAACTGCGATTTTGCGCGGGTTGCCTTTGAGGGCGCTGTTCTGCGGCAATGCTTTTTCAAGAACACAAAGCTCAAGCGGGTCAAGTTCATCGGCTGCCGGGCGGACCGGCTGACCTATGCTTTTTTGAAGGCGGGCAAGGCGGATTTGAGCGACGTGGAAATCATAGAAGAGGAAGCTTAAAAATCTACCCCAGCCCCAGCAGCCGCAGGGCATTCCCGCCGAGGATATCGGCCTCCGTTCCGCCCGCGTGCTTGGCAAGGTTCAGCTCATCCTGCGGACTAACTTCCCCCGACGTTTTATCTTCCCGATTCTTTACCCCAGCCCCAGTAGCCGCATCGCGTTCCCGCCGAGAATATCGGCCTCCGTTCCGCCCACCTGTTTGGCAAGGTTCAGTTCGTCCTGCGGGTCTGACCATGGCAAATCCGTGCCGAACAGGATGCGGTCTTTGCCGTGCAGCTCCACGATGCGGCGCGCCCACGGCGGCGGAATTTTGCGCGCGCAGTAGGAGGTGTCGAAGTAGATATCCTGCCCGCACAGGTGCTCCATCACCTCGCGCCAAAGCAGAAAGCCGCCAAAGTGCGCGGCAACCACCGGCGCACCGCCAAACGCCGGCAGGGCACGCAGCAAATGCTCCGGTGTGGCGCGCACAGGGTCGCACAAACCGGTATCCACGCCCGCGTGGAACAGCGTGACAAGCCCCAGCCGCGCAATCTCCTCATAAATGGGGAACAGGCGCGGTTCGTCGGCAAAAAATTCCTGATAATCCGGGTGCAGCTTGATGCCCTTGATGCCCGCGGCCGCGAGACACCGCAGCTCCTCTATGGCATCAGGTGCGTCGGGGTGCACGGAGCCGAAAGGAATAAACCTGGGCTCCGCCAGCAGGCTGATGGCAAAATCGTTCACCGCGCGCTGCTGGCGCGGGTTGGTGGCGATGTTCGCGATGACGCAGGCGTCGATGCCTGTTTGATCCATCGCGGCAAGCAGCCCCGCCGTTGTTCCGTCGGCAAACGGGGCGCGCACGCCGCTGTTCGCAACGAGGGTGGCAATGGCTTTTTCTACGATGCGGGGGGAAAAGCAGTGGGCATGGAAATCGATGATCACGGGTAGGTGCCTCCATATACTAGATGTTAGATGTTAGATGTTGGATATTAGATATTGCTAAATTGAAAAAACAATAGTATAACAGGTTTTTGTTGCGCGGTCAAGGGGTTTTTTGCGGGTGTGAAGGCTTTTCATGCGCGCTGCTTACTTCAACATTTACGCACTTCTTTTTCCCATATCACCATGTGATTATGCGGCTGGATTTCCCCCGTTGGGAGAAACCCCATTGATCGCCAAAAATCCTCGCCGGTCACAGGGTCGGCATTCAAATACATTCGTTTGACGCCATGCGCTGAAAAGTGCTGTTCCAGCCGGCGGAACATCGCGCTTCCATAGCCTTTTCGGCGGTGCTCGGGCTGCACATAAAACTCCATGATATAGCCGTATCCCGGTTTTTTGTGGCCCTTGTGCCGTCTATGGTCAACCTTGCCGTAGAGAAACCCGATGGGCGCATCGCCTGCGAATACAAGCTCCAAATGCCGGTCGCGCGGCCCCTGCATATTGATACAGCTTTGCACGAGCTGCAGCACGTTTTCGTCATTGATCGGATAATCCGGTGTGTGTTCCGCAAACGCCTTGTTGTATGGGATCATCAAATCCCTGAAAATTTCGTAGTGCTGCGGGTTGCCCTGTTTGACCTGAATAAAGTTGAGTTCGTTCATGTTCGTTCCTCTTTCGTGCTTTTTTTGTGAACTGAAAATGCCCCCGATAAAATCGGAGGCACATCCATATCATTGGCAGGAAAGAACAAATAATTCCTAACAAGCAGATAAGATGGTGTTCAACTTTATCGGTATGTAGTTTGTTTTCATCTTATCCACCTCGCTTTCAAGTTTTATTCGCTTGCGTTTGCCTTACAGAACCGCCATCAGGTTGTTGAAGTTGAGCTCGCGGGTTTTTTCCTGCACGGAAATCCAGTCAATGATGGTGAGGATGCCGCAGCAGCCGCCCGTCAGGAGCTTGAGCACGCCCATGGTGGTGTCGCCCAGCATAAAGCGGTCGATGCCAAGGCTGCCAAGCAGCAGAGAAATGACCAGCATCGTGGTGGGGTCTTTGAGTTCGATGGAAGAAATCATCGCAAACCGTTCGTCGGGCAACTCAAACAGCCGCTGGCGGATGAACATCGCCTTATCCGCCGGGAAAAACTTCTGGTTGGTCATCATATAAAATTCTACTTTGTCCTGATACATAAACACACCGCTTTCTTTTTGTTAATATCATGTTAACAACAGTATACTACAGGAATGTTTGAAAGTCAACTGTTTTCGCGCTCCCGGGAATTCAGGGGGAAAATTCACGGAATTGTTCCCATAAACAGCCGAATCAGATAGACCGCGAACACGAGCACTGCACCTGTGATTAAAATGCAATCTTTTACTCGTTTGCTGAAGTTGAAGAGGTTGCGATGGAACGCGAACCAGACCAACAGCAGCAGCGGAACAGTGAGCGGGTGATAACGCAGCGACGCGCGGAAATCGAGCCGCAGCAGCGCGAGGGCGGAGCGGCTCACGCCGCAGGTGGGGCAGGGGAACCCCAGCAGCGCCCGAATGGGGCAGCCGCCGAGGATAAAATGATAGACAGCTGCCACGGCGGCAAGCACCGCGAATATAATCATATGAAAGAGCACTTTTTTGAGGATGAAATCTTTTGAAAGATGCAATGCGGGCTTTTTGATGGGATCAACCTCCCTGCTATCACGTGAATCTAGGTGAGTGATGATTCATTCGCATTTTGTAGGGGACGCTGTCCTCAGCGCCCCGAAACCAAAAAAATCAGCCGCCCGAAACCAAACGGGACGCTGAGGACAGCGTCCCCTACAGGTCATTCTTCCAGTTCCCCCAGCTCACCAGAAAGCTCTTCCCACAGGTTCATTTGCTCTTCCAGCTGCTGCTCTGCTTCGTGCAGTTCCTCGGTCAGGCGCAAGATGACTTCGTAATCGTCCGCGCTGGCGTCCATTTCGGTTTGCAGGCGGGTGAGGGTTTCCTCCAGCTGTGCGATTTCCTCTTCGCACCGGGCGAGCGCCGTGGCGAGCCTGCGCTTGCGGGCGGCTTCTTCTTTTTTGCGTTGATATTCGTTTGGCTCTTTTGCCTGCTTTTGCGTCGTAGTCTTGCGCTCGGGCAAAACGGCCTCGTCGGCGTCGCATTCGTGCAGGCCATCGGGCGAGAGGCGCATGGTTTTTGCGGCAAGTTTCTGGATAAAAAACCGGTCGTGCGATACCGCGATGATGGTGCCTTCAAACTGCGCGAGGGCGTTCTCAAGGGCCTCGCGCGAGGGGATATCGAGGTGGTTGGTGGGTTCGTCGAGCAGCAAAACATTCGCGCCGGAAAGCATGAGCTTGAGCAGCGCAATGCGGGCGCGTTCGCCGCCGCTGAGGGTGCTCACCTGCTTGAACACGTCGTCGCCGGAAAAGAGGAACATGCCCAGCGCCGAGCGGACTTCCGTTTGGGTGAGGGTGCGGTAGGCGTTCCACACCTCGTCGAGCACAGTGTTTGACCCGCTGAGGTTTGCCTGCAGCGATTGGTCGTAGCTGCCCACACGGACATTCGCGCCCCATGCAAAATAGCCCTCTTCGGCTTTGATTTGACGGCGTAAAATATTGAGCAACGTGGTTTTTCCGCAGCCGTTCGCGCCCAAGATGAACACGTTGCCGCCTTTTTCTATGAGTGTGTTGATGTTAGTAAAAAGTGTGTGCGTGCCAAAAGACTTTGACAAACCGGAAATGCGCAGCACCTCGTTGCCCGTGACCGGAACGGAGGGGAACTGAAAGCGCAGCTCCCGCAAATGGGAATCCGGGATAATTAAATCCTCGCGCAGGCGGTCAATCTGCTTTTGCTTGCTGGCGATGGTGATATAATTGCGCTTTTGGTTGAATTGCCGCTGCTGCTCGATGATGCCCTCGATGCGGCGGATTTCTTCGATTTGGTTTTCGTAGTTTTTGCGGGCGAGTTCATCCTGCTCCGCTTTTTGGCGGAGGTAATCGGAGTAGCCGCCTTTGTATACCGTGAGCTTGCCGTGGGCGAGCGCCGCTGTTTTGGTCGCCGCACGGTCAAGAAAATACCGGTCGTGCGAAACGAGAATCACCGTGCCGGGGTAGGAGGAAAGGAATTCCTCGAGCCAGCGGATGGCAAGCACATCAAGGTGGTTGGTGGGTTCGTCGAGCAAAAGGAGCTCCGCGCCGGAAAGCAGCAGCCTGCCCAGCCGGAGTTTGACATTTTGGCCTCCGCTGAGCAAACAGGCGGGTTTGCTGTGGTCTTCTTCCGGGAAGCCCAACCCAATCAGCGCGGATTTCGTGCGGGCTTTATAGGTCAATCCGCCGCCGCGTTCGTAGGCGTTGTGCAGTTCGTCGTGTTTGTTAATCAGTTCGGGCGTGTGCTCGGTGTGCAGGCGCTCCTGCAATTCTTCGAGCGCGCGCTCCATGTCCATCAGATGGCGGGAAACTTCCAATGCGGCTTCGTAGACTGTTTGCGCAGTGCCATCGGCGAGGTCTTCGAGCTTGGCCGTGCGTTCCTCCTGTTCGGCAAAGCCCAGACGCACGTGTTTGCCGAACACCACCTGCCCATTATCGGGCGTGAGCGCGCCCGTGATGAGCCGCAGGAGGGTGGTTTTTCCGCAGCCGTTTGCCCCAACCAACGCAAGGCGCTCCCCCTGGTTGAGGGAGAGGTTCAGGTTTTGGAAGAGGATGCGGTCCTCAAAGGAGATGGAGAGGGATTGCAGGGTTAAAATAGACATGGGAGATAAAAATTCATTTCTATATAATATAATGGGTTGTTGGTGATTGCAGGTGCGGTGAGTTCTTGTCGCTCCGCGATTTCTTCCCCCGGCCCTTTGGGCTACCCCCTTCACAATTGAAGGGGGCCTTGTAGGTTCTGCCTCTTTACCTAACGGCTATTCGCCCGAGCGGCCCCTTCGGTTGCGAAGGGGCTGTCATCGCGAACCAAACTTTTTCCTTTTATGCAACTGCCGCGCGATGACTGGGGAAGAAATCGCGGAGCGACAAAAAACAAACTTGCAGTTGCTGCGGGCGGATTACCATCCGCCCCTACGATGGGATTCGCGCTTGTGTAGGGGTGGATGGTAATCCACCCGCGGTATGATCCATCACTACAATTGTCTAAAAGCGCATAATAAAAAAGGGCAGGCACAAAACCCGCCCATCGTGATTGCTCAAAAATTCAGAACGCGTTTTCAATCCACTCCATGCCGGTGCAAATGCCCGCGTTGTTCAGCTCCACGCAAACAACATCAAAGCGGGGCTGCAGCTGCGTGGGGTGCGCCGCCAGATACGCCTCCGCCGTGGACGTGAGCCGTTGCTGCTTGCGGGCGTCCACTGCCTCGCGCGGTGAAACCATGGAGCCCGCGCGGCGGGTTTTGACCTCCACAAACAACAGCCAGCGATCATTTGAAGCGATGAGGTCAATTTCTCCATAGCGCGAGTGATAGTTTTGGGCAAGGCAAGCAAAGCCATGCAGCGCAAGGTGCGCCGCGGCCTGCTCCTCGCCAAAATCACCGTCTTTTTGCCGCGTTGTGCGCTCAGCCATAGACAAGCTTCATCGTGAGCTCGGGTTCGTCGGTGATGATGCCGTCGCAGCCCCAATCGCGCAGGGCTTCGATGCCGTGGGACTGGTTCACCACCCACGCGTTGACGACGATGCCCGCCTCCTGGCATTCCTCAATGAAATCCTGTCCGAGCATGCCGATGAAGGGGTGATAGGCATAGAGATCATGCTGCTTGGCGAACTCGACGGGTTCGTCCATAACCTCCTCGGTGATGGGCGTAACAGGGGAAAACAGCAGGCAAATGCGTGCCGCCGGGTCAGCGGCTTTGCAGGCTTCGAGCATATCCATATCGAAGCTGGAAATAATCAGACGGTCGAAGAGTCCCATCTTTTTTGCGAGGGCGATGGTGGCCGCCGCGCAGGCAGTGGAGCCGTCCGGCGCGCGTTTGAGCTCCACGTTGATGACCTTGAGGCTGCCGCAAATGCCGAACCATTCCGCAAGCGTCGGGATTTTTTCGCCCGCGAAGTCCGGGGAAAACCAGCTGCCGAAGTCGAGCCCGCGCAATTCTGCAAGCGTTTTTTGATAGACATAGCCCGTGCCGTTTGAGGTGCGGTCAACGGTTTCGTCGTGGATGACGACAACATGCCCGTCGCTGGTCATGTGGCAGTCGTTTTCAAAGCCGTCCACGCCGAATTCGAGCGACTTTTTAAAGGCCGCAAGCGTGTTTTCGGGCGCAAGCTGGTTGGCCCCGCGGTGGGAAATAACGAAGGGTTTTTGTGACATATAGTATCTCTCCTTAGAAAGTTTTGATGCTGAGCATTATTATAAAAAAGCCTTAGCCAAACATCGGCTCCACGCCTTCGGTATCAAGCACTGTGAGCGGTTCCAGCTGCGTGAGGACGTTCTGCAATTCCGCCAAAGCGCCATCGCGTTCGGCCTCGCTCAGCTCTATGCGGGACACGGCCTCCAGGTGCAGAATCATATCGCGGTCTATGGTCATAGAGAACGCCTCCCAGATAATATAGCAGTATTATAGCACAAACGCGGGCGGGATGCAATGCAAATCTCACGTTTTTTGTGCGATTTGCGACAAAAATCACCAGCCAAGCCGCAGTTGCTCCAGACGCTTTTGCAGGGTGTTGGAACCCATCGCCGCCAGATAGACATGCTGGCGGCCCTGCTTCATCGTGAGAACAAACGACTTCGGCAGGTCATCGCCCACGGCCGTGACCTCGCCGCGATTCTGTGCCTCGCGCAGAAAATCGCGGGTGGATTTCATGACAGTCGCAGTGTCGAGATCGAAGATGCCGACGATTTCTGACTGGCGGATCACGGTGCTTTGGCCCAAGTGTAAGTACATGGCTGAATTTTCTTTCTAGCTGAAATATCTGAAATAATCTTGAAAAATATTTCTGCATTCTGCATTCTTATTTCTCATTTATACGCAGCTCCCGCATGAGCCTTGCGAGCGGCAAGCCGACAACGTTGCAATAATCCCCGGTGATGGATTCCACCAGCAGCGCGCCCTTGCCCTGAATGCCGTAGGCGCCCGCTTTGTCCATGGGTTCACCGGTGCGGACATAGGCCTCAATCTCTTCATCGCCCAGCGGATAAAAGCGCACAGCGGTTTCCTGCGAGAATATGTTTTGCTGCGCAGTTGCGGTGTTCAGCAGGCACACGCCGGTGATGACCGTGTGCTCCCTGCCGGAAAGCAGGCGAAGCATGCGGGCGGCATCGGCTGCGTCTTTTGGCTTGCCGAGAATTGCGCCGTCAATCACAACAATCGTATCCGCCGCGATGATGCAGGCGGTTTGGAAATTTTGCGCGGCGGCATTTGCTTTGATGGATGCCAGATGCTCGGCACATTGCGCGGGGGCAAGGCCGGGCGGGAGGATTTCTTCCGCGTGCGAGACATGCACCATGAAGGGCAGCCCCGCAAGTTCAAGCAGCTCTTTGCGGCGGGGGGAGGCGGAGGCGAGAATGTAGGTCATGGGGTNCTCCTTGCGTTAATCTTCTTCTTTTTCGGGCTTCTGGTATTCCAACGCGTTCTGCGGATCATAGACAAATCTTGCGCCTTCTTCCGTAAACAGCGACACAGTCGATGACTTGAACACGAGCGTATTGCTGTCCTCCACGGTGAACACCGCCACGGGTTCTTTCAGGTCCTCCATATACACGAGCAGTTCGCCGTCCTCAATGGAATATTTGCTGCCCATCGGCATGAAAAAGCTGCTGATGGGCGGCTGCGGGAGTGCCGCTGTGCCGTCTTCATAGAGAACGACCGTGGTCATCTTCATGAATTTATCTTCGTCGGTGGCGTTTTCCAGCTGATATGTTTTGGATGGCCCGTTGGGCATGCCTTCAGGCATAATAACAAGCGGCTTAGCTATTGTTGCGCGGATGAGGACAAACGCAGCCACGGCGGCAATAATGAGCAATAACACAACGCCCAACGCGATGAACAGCTTTGTTTTTTTCTTCATGATGTGCGGCCTCCTGATGTTGTGGATTCCCGGAGCTTCTTCGCTTTCTTCAGCCCGGCCAGGTATTGATTTTTCACGCCGTTTTCTGTTTCCCGCTCCGCCAAACCGGCAAGGGTATCAAACAAATCGCTGTTGGCATAGCGGGGAATCAGGACGATTCGCCCAAGGGCATAGGCGCTTCCCCAGCGGACAACCGTGCCGGCGTCGGCTGTGTTTTTCAGCAAATTTTGAACCGCGCCGCCGAGCTGATCGGGGAATACATGCGCGATGTTGCCGACGACCCGCGAGGCTTCTCTTTTCAAGGCGTTTGCGGTTGAAAGAATATGGCTGCCCGCATAATTCAGCCAGTCGGCATCGGCAAGCGCGGGATTTTTCCGAGAGACCGCTTCCATCGCCTCAAGAATAATCCCGGTGCCCTTGTCGTCAATGGCGTATGTGTTGAGTTCGCCGGCAGTGATTTGATTGTGTTCAAGGGCACCGGCAATCTGCTCGCGCTTTTGGATTGCCTTCAGGGATTGATCCGCCAAGAGTTGAACGATGTCCATGGTATTGCACTCCTTAAAAATTCTCAGCGCGTGGGAATAATCTCCGTCCAGTAGCCGTCCGGGTCGGCGATGAAATAGATGCCCATGCCGGGGTTTTCGTAGCAGACGCAGCCCATGGCACGGTGTTTTTCCAGCGCGGCGGCATAGTCATTCGTGCGCACGGCAAAGTGGATTTCGTTATCGCCCAGGTTGTAGGGACGGTTCATGTCGCGCAGCCAAGTGAGTTCCAGAAGGAACCCGCTGCCCGGCAGGGCAAGAAACACGAGCGTAAAGCTGCCGTCGGCGGCGTTTTTGCGGCGCACTTCCTCAAAGCCGAGGGCGTTTTTGTAGAACGCAATAGAGGCCTCCAGGTCGGCGACGTTGCGGTTGGTGTGAGCGGGGGTGAAGGTCATGGTGGGGTCCTCCTGAATTTGAATAGATAGGAAATAGACAAATGTACGTGTTGTTTGCGGGCGGAGCAAGCGCCGCCCCTACAGGGGGTGCCGACTAACTTCCCCCGGCGCATTCGCGCCACCCCCGCCCCTCACAAGGGGTTGCATCGAAGGGGGCCTTGCAGGTTCTGCCTCTTACTTAACGGTTGGTTGCCTGCGTGGCTTCTTCTAATTCAAAAGCGGCTGAGTTTTATTATGGCGTTACAACGCCCCCTTCAATTTTGAAGGGGGTGGCCCGGAGGGCCGGGGGAAGAAATCGCGGAGCGAAAAAAGCTGCTTTTTCCTGTCCGCTTTTCTTACACCGAAATATTCGCCGTCAAGCCCAGATCATCCTGATACCGGGCAAGCAGGGGATTCACATGCTGCGCCAAAAATTCTTCTGTCTGCTGGGGGGCGCGGCCCACGAACTTGATGGGTTCAAGGGTTTGCAGGAGCTGCTCAAGCGAGGTATCAAACGCAGGGTCGTCCGCAATGCGCGCAAGCAAATCGTTCGCGCCGCCTTCAAGCTTCACCTGCCTTGCCGCCGCCTGCGAATGCACACGGATGCGCTCGTGCAGTTCCTGCCGGTCGCCGCCGCGCTTGACAGCATCCATCAGGATGTTTTCCGTCGCCATAAAAGGGAGCTCCTCCAGCAGGCGCTTTTCGATCATCTTGGGATAGACCACCAGGCCGCTTGCGACATTGAGCATCAGTTCCAGCACGGCGTCTGTGGCGAGAAATGCCTCCGCGACGGAGATGCGCTTGTTGGCGGAATCATCGAGCGTGCGCTCAAACCACTGTGCGCCGGAGGTCATGGCGGGGCTGAGCGACGAGGAAATCACATAGCGCGCCAGCCCGGCGATGCGCTCGCTGCGCATGGGGTTGCGCTTATATGCCATGGCGGAGGAGCCGATTTGATTTTTTTCGAACGGCTCTTCGATTTCTTTGAGGTGCTGCAGCAGGCGCAGGTCGTTGGAAAATTTTGTTGCGCTTTGGGCAATGCCGGAGAGCACGTTCAGCACCTGCGCGTCAACTTTTCTGGAATACGTTTGGCCGGAAACGGCATAGCAGCCGGGGAAATTCATCTTTTGCGCGATGATATCATCAAGGGCCTTGACTTTTTCGTGATCGCCCTCAAAGAGCGCAAGAAAGCTTGCTTGTGTGCCCGTCGTGCCTTTGGAGCCGAGCAGCAGCAATTTGTTTTGCCGGTGAGTGAGATCCTCCTCGTCCAGCAGCAGTTCCTGCATCCAGAGAGTCGTACGCTTGCCCACGGTGGTTGGCTGCGCGGGCTGAAAGTGCGTGAACCCAAGGCAGGGCAAGGCTTTATGCTCCTGTGCAAATTTTGCGAGCGCGGCGAGCACGTTGACGAGCTTTTTATGCAGGAGCGCCATGGCTTCCCGCAAAATGATGAGGTCGGTGTTATCGCCGACATAGCAGCTGGTGGCGCCCAGGTGGATGATGGCACGCGCCTTGGGGCACTGCGCACCAAAGGCATGCACATGCGCCATCACGTCGTGGCGCACTTTCTTTTCCTGCGCGTCGGCAACGTCATAGTTGATGTCCTCCGCGTGGAGCTTCATCTCGTCGATTTGCTCCTGCGTCACGGCGGCAAGGCCAAGCTCGAGCTCGGCTTCGGCAAGGGCAATCCACAGCTTGCGCCATGTGCGGAACTTGAAATCCGGGGAAAAGAGATACTGCATTTCCCGGCTGGCATAGCGGGAATTCAGGGGGGATTCATAGGTCGGTTTTTGCATGGTGTGTACTCCGTTTCGTAACTTGTAGGGGCGGCGCTTGCTCCGCCCACATATAAACAAAATCAAATGTTAAAAAGCAATTTGTTCTTAATTTTCAGCCGGTCAAGCGCGGCACCGAGCAGCAAAAACATCGCAACGCCCGCGCCCGCCTGAATCACGTTGCCAAAGACGCTCACGAGCGCGCCCCATTGACTGTATAGAATGCCCTCGTAAAGATAATAGCCCGCGATGTTAATCAAACAGGCGGGGAGGAGGACAAAAAAATTGCGGGAGCAGAGAATTTTCTTTTGCTTTGACGAAAACAGCAGCGCCATGCAGGCCTTGATGACGATGGTGGCGGGGAGCCAGGGGAAAAAGCCCGGGATGGCATCCGCCAAGCCGCAGCCGAGGGCCGCCGCCGCCGCGGCATAGGGTGCGGGCAGCAGGCAGGCGGCGAGGAATACCATGCCGTCGCCCAGATGGACATAGCCCTCGCTCGTCATGGGGAAGGGGATTTTGGCAAAGAGGGTCAGCACCGCAATCAGTGCCGCCGTCAGTGCGGTGAAGGTGAGAAGTTGAAGCCGCTTGGTCATTTTTGTTTGTGTGCCTTTCGAGTTAGATTTTTTGTTGTTTTAGATGGTTGTGTTGGTTTTTGCGAGCGGGCGGATTGGTTTTTGCGAGCGGGCGGATTACCATCCGCCCCTACAGCGATGGGGTTTGTGCGTTTTTGTAGGGGTGGATGGCAATCCACCCGCTGAATTATCCGCCAATCAGCATACCCAGATGCCGCTCAAACGGAACGCCTTCTTCTTTGGGCCGGGCGTCAGCCGCCGCAGAGCGCAGGCAGGCCTCGAGGAACGCCATGATGTTTGGCAGCGCCTTTTCCGGGGAAACGCCCCGCAGGAGATACCCGAACAGGCATGCAGCAAAGAGATCGCCCGTGCCGGAATAGCTGCCTTCAACCGCAGGGGATTTATAGATAGAAAGCTTGCCCTGAACAGAAAGAACCGTGCAGACATCGCTGCCGCAGTGCCAGCCGGTGATTGCCGTGATACCGGCGGGCAGTGCCGCGCAAATTTGCTCCAGCATGCTGCGCTGTGATGTTTCATTCATCGCGGCAAATTGCGCGTAGTCTGTATCAGTGAGCAGGCATGCCTCCGTCACGTTCGGCGTGAGGATATCCGCCTGTGCAGCGAATTGGCGCATGGCTGCCAAAAACGCTTCGTCAAAGCAGGGGTAAAGCGCGCCGTCGTCGCCGAGCACAGGGTCAATGAGCAGCAGAGGGGGATGAAACGCATCAATCAAAGCCTGCGCGGCACCCAGCTGCCTTGGCGTTCCCATGAAGCCGGTGCATATGCCATCCAGATGGATGCCAAGCTCTTTCCAGATAGGCGCAAATTCTTCCATGAGCGGGGCGCAATCGAGCTGCGCCACGCGGCGGAAGCCTGTTTGCGAGAGATCGGAAGNGCGGCGGTGGGCACGGGGCAGGCCTGCACGCCGAGCGCCGCCAAAACCGGAAGAGCCG
>JGI994J12354_10002903_pt1 | contig 16334 bp, 11 predicted proteins | sample IntmicLarv3ML3BL_FD_12354 | JGI IMG/M metagenome (IMG submission 12354) | reverse complement strand
AGCCAAATCTTTCGCCCGCATTTTTTACAGAAACGCCATCAACGTCGGATTGCCCGTTTTAATTTGCGACACCGACAAAATTGACGAAGGCGACCAATTGGAAGTCGATTTGGCCGGCGGTATCATTAAAGACGTGACAAAAGGAATCGAGCTGACATTTTCCCCGCTTCCCGATGCCATGATTACCATTTTGAACGATGGTGGGCTTGTGGCTCACATCGAAAAAAATAAAGGATTCAAATTCGATTAAAATGTAAACTGTCAATGTGAAAGTTTTTGAATTTTTCACATTTACTTTCTTTTTTTTATTTTTGATTTATTTTTTGATTTATTTTTTGATTTATTTTTTGATTTATTTTTTGATTTATTTTTTGATTTATTTTTTGATTTATTTTTTTATTTTGGTTCATTTTTTTCGATTCATTTTATGGTTTTTATGATTCTGTCAAACCTCACATACGACCACTATTGAGGATTTTATGAGCGAAGCGAATAAAATTCGAAATTGCGGATGACGCCCCCGTAAAAGACAAAAACACGTCTCTGTCGGCGAAATTAATAGAAGAAGGGAATAGAATTCTTTTTTTATCTTAGGTCCGAATCTCAATTCTCATTTCATTCGCTTCGCTCATGAAATTCGAATTGAGGGAACGATTCCCGGGTTTTGATTCTGTCATTCATTTTCATTTCTATGATTCCGACAAAACACCATAAAAACCGCAATTCTGTTGTTTCAATCTTATTTCGATTTTCACTTTTATTACTTTTTAATCGAATGTGTGCCGCTTTTAAAAATTGATATATACTTTAAATGATTGAGTGTGTATCATTAGGCATATTTTATTTCAAATAAATTTCAATTAACTGTTTTATTATCAAATGATTATCATTTTTCAGGGAAAAATATGAAAACAGATCGTTTTGTTATTACAGTAATCGGTGTCGATACTGTCGGTATTGTTGCGGGTGTGACGCGTGTCATGTCTGATTTCGGTGTGAATATTATTGATATTCGCCAGACATTGATGGAAGATATTTTCACGATGCTGATGATTGGCGAAGTGAAAAGTGATTCTTTTGTTTTGAAAGATTTTCAGGATAAAATGGCTGAAACCGGACAAGAACGGAAAGTTGAAATCCGCGTTCAGCACGAAGATGTTTTCAGATACATGCACCGCATTTAATGGCTAAAACGGAGTTTGATTTTAATGTATTTGACATCCGAAGAAATCTTGCAGACGATTGAAATGGTCCGCATGGAAAGTTTAGACATCCGCACCGTTACGATGGGCATCAGTCTTCGAGATTGCGCTCATCCCGATGTTGATGCGTTTAATCAGAATATTTATGAAAAGATTGTCGGGAAAGCCGATAAGCTGGTTGAAACAGTAGAGGCGGTCGAAGACCTTTACGGAATTCCGATTATTAATAAACGCATTTCCGTCACGCCGATTGCAATTGTTGCCGAAGCCTGCAAAAATCCGGATTTCGTTTCCGTTGCCAAGACCATGGATAAAGCCGCCAAAGAAGTCGGCGTTAATTTTATCGGCGGGTTCGGCGCGTTGGTTCAGAAAGGCATGACAAACGGCGACCGCCGCTTAATCGAGTCGATTCCGAAAGCTTTGGCGGAAACGGATTGCGTCTGCTCTTCCGTTAATTTGGCCGGCACCAAAGCCGGCATCAATATGGACGCTGTTGCTTTAATGGGCAATATTATCAAAGAAACGGCCGCGCTGACGGCGGATAAAGACAGTATCGGCTGTGCTAAGCTGGTCGTTTTCGCCAACGCTCCGGACGACAATCCGTTTATGGCCGGCGCTTTTCACGGCATCGGTGAGGCGGAATGTATTATCAACGCGGGCGTCAGCGGTCCGGGCGTCGTGAATTCCGCGCTTCGCCGGCTTAAAAACCCGACACTCGGCGAAATTTCGGAAGAAATCAAAAAGACGGCTTTTAAAATTACAAGAATGGGCGAAATGGCTGCTCGCGAAGTGTCGAATCGGCTGAACGTCGATTTCGGCGTCGTTGACATTTCCCTGGCCCCGACACCGGCTGTCGGCGACAGCGTTGCCGAAATATTGGAAGCGATGGGTTTGGAACGCTGCGGAACACACGGAACGACGGCTGCGCTTGCACTCTTGAATGACGCTGTTAAAAAAGGCGGCGCAATGGCTTCTTCATCCGTCGGCGGTCTGAGCGGTGCTTTTATTCCCGTCAGCGAAGATGCCGGCATGATCAGAGCCGTTGAAGACGGCGCGCTGACGCTTGAAAAGTTGGAAGCGATGACCTGCGTCTGCTCTGTCGGCTTGGATATGATTGCGGTTCCGGGCGATACGCCGGCTTCCACGATTTCCGCCATTATTGCCGATGAAATGGCAATCGGTATGATCAATAAGAAAACAACGGCTGTTCGCTTGATTCCGGCGGTCGGCAAAAAAGTCGGTGATTCCGTTGAATTCGGCGGTCTGCTTGGCGCTGCGCCCGTTATGAAAGTTTCAGATTTCAGTTCCGAAGAATTCATTAAGCGCGGCGGTCGAATTCCGGCGCCGATTCAATCGCTGACAAATTGATTTTATTTTTAATTGATTTTATATTTTTATTTCATTTGGCCGAACTTTAAAGCAGAGCCGGAAATAAAAAATAATTTCATTTAATCGAATACAAAACAAAATGTAGAAATTAAAAAATATATATAACCACAAACTTAAAATTTCGAATTCAAGAAATTTTCTTGAGTTCTTCAATATTTTTTAATATTATTTTTCGCTCTTCTAAGATGTTTTCTTCAATTTTTTCAATGATTTTGTCCATTGAAACGGTTAATTTGTAATATTTTACAGGTCTTCCTTTCCCATTGTCTCTCTTTTCTTCACGAACTTCTACCCAATTGTTACTTTTGAGATAACGCATCGCGATACTGACTTCCGGCTGTCTGAGTCCGGATGTCATTTCAATGGCATGAGAAGTTAATTCTTTTCCATTCGAAAGGCAGGCAAGTGTTTTTGCAACAGGTCGGCTGATGTTTAATTTTCTCAGTAGTTCCACCATTTCGGAATCTTTTATGTACTGTTCACTCATTTTTTTCCTCATTTATCTTTTTTCGTTTTTGCGTTTTTATGTTTTCCATGTTTTCATTACAAGTTTAAACATATTACTTAAAATTACAATATTTTTTTATTATCTCAAATATTGACTTTTTAAACATTTTTATTTATTTGTTGATATTATTTATACCTATTCCCTTTAAAATTTTTATTATAAACTATTATAATCAGAATTTATGTAACGAATCGGATAAAATTTTATGGAAATAAAAATAAAGTCGTCATTTAATATTGCGCACATTAAAAAAAATTATTATATAAAAAAAGTCGTATTATGTAACAAAAAATTATTATGTAAAAAAAAATCGCATTATTCAAAAAAAAGTTGAAATATGTAAAAAAAGCGGCATTATGTAAAAAAGCCGGCATTTAATCTTGCATACTGTAAATTCTGCACAAAGAATTATTGTTTAATGGGCCCGCTGCGATTCGAACGCAGGGCCTTACGGTTATCAGCCGTACGCTCCACCAGGCTAAGCTACGGGCCCACTTATTTGTATCTGTTTTTAAAAAATCAAAAACAAACATCCGAAATGTCAGATTTTTGCTTTTCGATTATGATTTTGCTTGTCCTCAGACAACAATCCACTAATATGTATTGTGATATTTAAAGCTTTTGCCATGCCGTTTCCCTTTTTTTTCATAAACCCGAATCTCTGCCGCATCTTATCGACAATTATTTATATCTATTATTCCTTGTGTTATCCGTAGCGCCGTGTTTTATCGGTGCGAAAAACATTATCGGGCTGGTAGATCAGCGGAAGATCGCTACCTTGGCATGGTAGAGGCCTCGGGTTCAATTCCCGATCAGTCCATTAGAATCTGTTTTGTGGATGTCAAACCGGAAAAACAAGGGAATTCCGAGATCTTCTCGAAAGTTTCCCTTTCTTTTTTATTGATGTCTTTCTTTTTTATTGATGTTGATGTTTGAAATGAATCTTTTTCTTCATTTTTATACCATATATCCCCATTTTTTCAATTATTATTTTCAATTATTATATCCTCATGTTTTCAATTACTATATCCCTCTTTTTTTCAATTATATTTTAAAAAATTGTAATTCAATTTTTAATTTGTTTGTGATGAAATCTGCCGTTAATTTTATTTTAGCGAATGTTTTATAATCTATCCGCTATTATATTCTATTAACCCCCCCCTAGAAATAGGTGATAATAAATCAAATGTCTGCATTTCCGGATGTTTTTTTTAATTTAATGTTTGTGAGGATTAATTATGCAAAAAAAAGTATTAGTTGTCGATGATGAGGATTTACTTCGTGACCTTCTTGTTCAAATTATCCAAAATTCCGGATACATTGTTGAACAGGCCAAAGACGGCGAAAAAGCAATTGAGCTTTACAAAAAATTTAACCCCGATATTGTTATTATGGATATTGTGATGCCGAATACAGATGGTATTCAGGCAACGGAAAAAATTTTGAAATATGATTCCAACGCCGTTATTGTTGCCTTAACATCCTTCTCCTCTACAAAAGGAGACGACATCTTAAAAGCAGGGGTTAAAGAAGTTATCGGGAAACCCGTCAAAAGTGCCGATTTAATTGAAATAATTAAAAAACATGTTAATTAATTTCTTTTAACTTTATGATCGAATCCGATGCCCGTAAAGGTTATATCTGCTTATTTTGAATTTTCTATTTTTTAATTTTTTTGTTTTTAATTTTTTTGTTTTTAATTTTTTTGTTTTTAATTTTTCTGTTTTTAATTTTTCTGTTTTTAATTTTTCTGTTTTTAATTTTTCTGTTTTTAATTTTTCTGTTTTTAATTTTTTTGTTTTTAATTTTTTTGTTTTTAGTTTTTTTATTTTTAATTTTTTTGTTTTTAATTTTTCTGTTTTTAGTTTTTTGGTGAAAACTTTGTTTTTGTTCTCTTTTATCTAATCTTTCTGCCCGCCATCGTTTTCTTTATTTAAAGTTCCATCTGTTTCTCTTTTTCTTTTTATTCCATAACCAGATTGTATTTTTGAAAATATTTGATTGTTTTTTCTATCAAAAAAATATAAATAACACAGTTTTCCATAAACAACCCAAATCAATTTTCAATTTCATTTCTCAATTTAATTTTATTTCTCACATATCGGAGTTTCAAATGTATCATCTTATCATAACGGAAAAAGAAACGGCGGCAAAACGTATCGCTGCGATTTTATCAGATAATAAAGTCAAAAAAGTCCGCTATCCTAAATTAGGTATTGAAACATATGAGTTTGTTTATAATGACAATCAGACGGTTGTTACGGGACTCAGCGGTCATATTGTCGGCATTGATTTTCCCAATCAATATAACAATTGGCAGAAAAACGCTTCAAGAGATTTGATTGACGCTGAAATCGTTCCGACGACAACAAACAAAAAAATCGTGACGGCTTTAAAAGTTCTCGGCAAAAATGCGGATTTAGTCACAATTGCAACCGACTATGACCGCGAAGGGGAATTAATCGGCGTCGAAGCGCTTTCTCTGGTTCAGTCCGTCAATCCCGATGTCAAATTCAACCGCGCGCTTTACAGTGCCATTACGCCCAAAGACATCAAACACGCTTTTGACAATTTAACAACGGTTGACTTTAACCTGGCCGACGCGGGACACGCCCGCGAAGTGATTGACCTCGTTTGGGGTGCGTCTTTAACGCGCCACATTTCTCTTTGTGCCGGTCGCCTCGGCAAACTTTTCCTTTCCGTCGGCCGCGTTCAGTCACCGACGCTGGCACTCATCGTCGAACGCGAAAAAGAACGCGAAGCTTTTATTCCTGTCGAATATTGGGAAATCGAAACCGTGCTGGAAACCAAAGATAAAGAGTCCTTTGTTTCCGAATTTCATACAAACCGCATCTATGAAAAAGAAACCGCGGAACGTGTTTTTTCAAAAGTAATTGTCGGCGGCGATGCTAAGGTAAAAACCGTTGAAGCGAAAAAGAGATCCGAAAAACCGCCGATTCCGTTTAACACGACCGAATTTTACGTCGCGGCAAACGCTGTCGGTATTTCCGTCAACAATGCCAAACGCATGTATCAAACCTTGTACGAAGCCGGATATCTTTCTTATCCGAGAACAGACAGCACCATTTATCCGGAAAGTTTAGAACTTCGCTCTTTAATTGAAATGTTTCTCGGCACCGAATTTGATGTTTACGCTAAAAAACTGCTTCAGATTGCCGACACATCCGGCTTAAAGCCGACTCAGGGAAAAAAAGACGATCCTGCCCACCCGCCGATTCATCCCGTTGCGCCGGCCAAGCCGTCCGACATGAAAGAGGACGAATGGAAAATATATGAGCTGGTTGTCCGCCGCTTTTTTGCGACATTTGCGGGCGAAGCCGAATGGGATACGCTGAAAGTTGAAATCGACATCAGTGGCGAAGATTTCAAGAGCAACGGCTCTTTGCTCACTGAAGCCGGATGGCGCTGGTACTATCCGTATAATAAACCGGAAGACCGTACGCTGCCGCCGTTAGAAGAAGGCAATATCTTAAAAATAACTCATAAAGAATTGTTTGATAAAGAGACGCAGCCGCCCAGCCGCTACGGTCAAGGCCGCCTCATTCGTGTCATGGATGACATGGGCATCGGCACAAAGGCGACAAGAGCGGATATCATCAACAAACTTGTTTCTCGATATTATATTCACGGAAATCCGCTTCAGCCAACGAATATGGCTTATTCCGTCATTGATACGCTTGAACAGTATGCGCCAACGATTGTCAAGCCCGATATGACAAAACAGCTGGAAATAGATATGGATAAAATTTCGGACGGTTCCATTTCCGAAGCCGGTGTTTTAAAAGAATCCCGCGAAATGCTGAACAGCATTTTTGACGAGTTGGAGAAGAATCATGAAGACATCGCTCGTTCTCTTCAATCCGGTCTTCGCGAAGACAGAATTGTCGGTAAATGTCAGCTTTGCGGCTCTGATTTGATTATCCGAAAATCTAAAAAAGGATCGCGGTTTATCGGATGCACAGGCTATCCGGAATGCAGCTTTTCGCTTCCGCTTCCGCGGACGGGACAAGTTGTCGTAACAGATAAAATGTGCGACGAACACAACCTGTCCAAAATCAAAATTATTACAGAAGGCAAACGTCCCTGGGAACTCGGCTGCCCGCAATGTAATTTCCATGAATGGCAAAAGAAAGTAGAAGAAGATGAAAAGAACGGCATTGTTGCCGAAACATCTGCGGAAAGAACGAAAAGATTTAAAAAAGAACGCGAAGCCGCCAAAGCCGAAAGAGAAGCCAAAGCTCAAAATCCCGAAGAACTTTCAGACATCAAAGGTCTCGGCACCGCTTCCCTTCAAAAATTAAACGATATCGGCATTTTGACAATAAAAGATTTGGGCGGCTCTGATTCTTCAGAAGTGTCCCGAAAAACAGGAATCAGTTTGAAAAATATTGAAAAATGGAAAGAAGTTCTTTAATTTTTTTCTATTTTTATTTTTTTCGTTTTAAAAAACTTTAATTTTTTCGTTTTTAAATTTTTGATTTTGTTGTTTAAAAAATTTTAATTTATTCGTTTCTTAATTTTTGATTTTGGTGTTTTAAAAAATTTTAATTTATTCGTTTTTTAATTTTTGAAATCGCTCTCTTTCTTCCGTGAAACCAAATTTCAGATGAGTTTTTCAATCATTTGATTTTTCGTTTTCGATATTGATTTTTACGGGATCCGCCATTTTTTCTTTTGCCGAGTCGTTTTCTTCTGTCACGGATATGAATTTTTCATGTTTCGCGGTTTTTGCGACAGTTTTTCTTTTTTTGTCGTCTGTTTTCTCTTTTTCATCAGATGTTTCTTTTTCATCGGAAATTTCTTTTTTCGGATTTGCCGAGAAATAAATGCCGACAAGAGCAATAATGATTGCCAGCACAACACTGTATACAAAATAATTTATTGAGAACACATAGCCGCTGCCGGACATGGAAACCGAGAGAATGTAACTGCTTGAACTCCAGAAAAGCAGAGTTCCGGAAAGGGCAAAAAGCATTTCCACAATTAAGTTTTGGTAATCTTCGTTTGCCCTCATTTTGTCAAAGATTTTTCCGAGAATGGAAATGAATATAGAAGCGGCATACCACAGAACAGCGCTTTTGATAAAAAGAGACGTGAGTGCCATCAATCCATCATAGCCGATATTGTTCATATTGACAACTTCCCAAACTTTGACCGAACCGACAACGGTTCCGATGACAAAAAGGGAAATTGCGGTAATTGTTGTTACAAATGATAATTTTTGTGTATGATATGATTTTTTCAAGTCTCTCCAAGCGAGAACAATTTTTTCGTTCAGAGAATACGCTCTTAAAATCATGTAAGCGCCGACAATGAAAAACGTACCGATAATTGCCAGCTGCGGCTGGTCTGCAGCCATCGCCAGCGCATAAATGATAAGTGCTAAGCCGATTGGAACAAAAAAAGTCTGAAGAAATTTCGGGTCTTTCAGGAAGTTTTTAATCATGTAGTAAGTGCTTTCCAAATTTTCGCTTTGCATCACGACAATTCTGCGTACGGAATCAATTTTGACGCGGGACTGAACAATCGGAACCAAAGTCTCGTCTTCCGCACCGTCGGAAACGAAAATAGCGCTTTTAACGTCTTGATTGGATAAAAATTCATCCAACTGGTCGGCGATTTTATGGTCGGAAATTGTTCCGACATTCTTGTCGCCGGCAAACGAAACAATATCGGCGTCAACGCCGAGACTGCGGAGTTCATCTAAAATGCGGATGCCGCCAAAAATCGTATTTGTATCCGAATCTTCCGGATCAATTGTTGCCAAGCTCACAGCCGCCGCAATATTTGCGCCGCGGCCGACAACAGGCGTAATCACTTTTGCCTTTTCTCCGAGGTCGTTGTCCCGATCAATACAAATGACGAGCGTATCCATTTTTTATGAAGCCTCTGTAAAATTGTTCATTTTATTTTGAAATAATTCGTAAATTTGAATCATTTCGACATAGTTGCTTACATTCCATTCTATTTATAATTAATATAATTAAATATCGGCAAAATCATGAAAAAAAACTATTTTCCCCGGCATTTCGGCTGCTGCCATGTTGATTAACTTTTCGGCACACTGAAGTTTCTTTTTTTTCATTTCCGTCACGTTCGGATCTTTAAAATCAAATCCGAGAAGAATCATTTTTGCCGCGCCGAATGTCTCTGCCAAAAAAACGCAACGGTCGCCGTCTGTAAATCCGCCGAAGTTGTACAAATAATCGGGCGGCCGGCACTGACATGTCGGAATCACTTTATGTTCTCTGATTTGTTTTGTCAACGGTGGCAGATATTTTTTTAATTTTTCCGCATTATCGCCATGCGCGTGAATCAAAAGAACAGCGCCGAAATCTGCGGCTTCTATTTCCATATTGACATCTTTCGGGTGTTTTCCGTCCAGATCCGTCACAATCATATCCGGAATTATTTTATGTTTTAAAAGAACAGCGGCTGCGCCGTCGGCGACAATAAAGACGGGATCTGATTTTTCATTGTTTTCTTTTTCCAAACAAAAGAGGAGTTCTTTTTCCAAAGACGGCGCGTTGCCGCAGACAAATACTGTCCGTCCGTTTATTTTTGAATTCAGCAGAAGCGTCGGGTCATACTCTTCATCCGTGAGCGGCACCAACGCGGTTTTAAAATATTCGGACAGCAGAAGGGCAGCTTCCGTGTCCTTTTTTTCAAGGAAACCGAATTTTTCTAAAAGGATTTGATACAGCGGTTCCCATTCTTCAAAATTCATACAATCCCTTTATGAAACTTTTTATTATTTTTACTCTTCTTTGTTTTTCTGTTTAATGTTAATAAAATAAATAATAAATAAAGGTCAAGCAATTTTTAAATACTTTCATTGATTCAGATTTATTTTTGTTTTATTCTGTACAAACTCATATCTTTTCAGAACTTTTCAGAAGCGGTTTTCTATGAAAAAAATAACGGATTATATAACGCCTCATATTGTTTTTATTTCCTTGTCCATATTTTTAATTTTTTTACAATCCTTTACGCAATTGATTTTGCCGGATTTTATGGCAAAAATGGTTGATATCGGCATTGTTGAAGGAAATATGGGCTATATCTACCAAATGGGTATTTACATGCTCATTATTACGGTTTTCAGTATGATTTGTTCGGTTTCGGCCGGTTATTTCATTTCCTTATCAGCTTCCGGATTTGCTCAGCTCCTTCGCAAAGATGTGTTTTATAAAATCAGTTCTTTTTCACTGGAAGAATTTGACCGTTTTGGAACATCCACATTGGTGACGCGCACGACCAACGATGTTAATCAAATTCAAAATGTTATTATGATGCTTCTGCGTGTCGTTGTTTCGGCACCGCTGATGTTTTTGGGATGTCTGATTCTTATGCTCAGCAAAGATATCGCGATGTCTCTTGTTGTTTTTGCCGTCTTTCCTTTCCTCGGAATTTTTATTTATCTTATTTCCCGCAAGATGGTTCCGTTGATGAAACAAATGCAGAAGAAGTTGGATCGGCTCAGTCGTATTCTTCGAGAGCGGTTGACGGGTGTTCGCGTCATTCGCGCTTTTAATAAAGAAGAGGCAGCCGGTCATCAGTACAACGAAGCGAATGAGGATTTAACACAAATTTCTCTGCGCATCAACAGAATTGTTGCCATTCTTTTTCCGGGAATGATGTTTTTAATGAACATAACGACGTTGGCTGTTGTTTGGTATGGAAGTCTCCGCATCGAAACCGGTCATTTAAGTGTCGGCGACATGATGGCGTTTATTCAATACGTGATGATGATTCTCATGTCAATTGTTATGATTTCATTTGTTTTTATCATCATTCCGCGCGCCAAAGTTTCATCCGACCGAATTTTTGAAGTTTTGAATACTGAAAACACGATTAAGGACACAGACGAAGAGTTGGCTCAAACTCTTTTCGAAATTCGGGCCGATCAAATCGCCGAATTTTCATCAGGCGTTTCGTCAGATAGTTCGTCCGGCGTTTCGTCAGACGGTTCGTCCGGCATTTCGCCGGGTGTTTCGGCAAACATTCCGGCCGTCGAATTTGAAAATGTTTTTTTCAACTACGGTGATTCTGATAAATCCGTTTTGAAAAATATTTCTTTTTCTATATCGTACGGCGAAACGGCGGCAATTATCGGCGGAACCGGTTCGGGAAAAACATCTTTGATTCATTTGATTCCGCGATTTTATGATGTCGCCGACGGTGCTGTTTATGTCGACGGCAGAGATGTCCGTCTTGAAAATCAGGCGGCACTTCGAGAAAAAATCGGTTTTGTTCCGCAGACGGCTGTCTTATTTTCGGGGACGGTTGCCGATAATGTTCGCAGCGGAAAAGAAGATGCAACGGAAGAAGAAGTTTGGAATGCGCTTAAAATTGCGCAGGCGGCTGATTTTGTTCAAGAGATGGACGGCGGCTTAGGTTCTTATATTTCTCAGGGCGGTACAAACGTATCGGGCGGGCAGAAACAACGCTTAACGATTGCTCGTGCGGTTGTAAAGAGGCCCAAGATTTACATTTTTGATGATAATTTTTCGGCATTGGATTACAAAACCGATGCGGACCTTAGAAAAGCGTTAAAAACGGAAATTAAGAATGCTGCGGTTTTGATTGTCGCGCAGCGCGTGGCAACGATTAAGGATTCGGACAAAATCATTGTTTTGGATAACGGTGAAATTGCCGGTATCGGAACCGATTCCGATCTTATGGAAACGTGTGAGGTTTATCGAAAAATTGTCGCGTCACAAACGAATCAGGGGGTTTCAGAATGAGCAAATCCGATAGTTCAAAAGGATTTGCGGGTCCGAAAAAACCTGACCGCAGTCCGCGCGGACCCGGTTTTGGTCCCGGATTCATCGGCGGACCGACTGAAAAACCGGCCGATTTTAAGAAAACATTGAAACGAATGCTTGTTTATTTGAAACCGCATCGGATGATGTTTATATTTGTTTTTGCGGCGGTAATATTGAGTACGGCTTTTTCTGTCTTAGCACCGTTGCTCATCGGTGAAATTGTCAATGTTCTGTATGACGGAACAATCGGCGGCAGCGGAGTCGGCGTTGATTTTACAGTCGTGAGAAACTTGCTTCTCATATTGCTCGGCTTGTACGTTTTCTGTTCGCTGTTTGCCTATATTCAGCAGTATGTTATGGCGTCTGTGGTTCAAAAAATTGTTTTTGATTTGAGAAATGAAATCGGTCAAAAGCTTTCCCGTCTTCGTTTAAAATATTATGATACGCACACGCACGGCGAAATTATCAGCCGAATTATTAATGATGTCGATAATATCAGCAATACGCTTCAGCAAGGACTGATTCAGCTGATTACGTCATTGGTGACTTTAATCGGTATTCTTGTCATTATGCTTTATTTGAATCCGTTGTTGTCATTGATTTGTTTTATGATTTTGCCGGTTTCCGCCGTTTTTACAAAGTTTGTGATTAAATGGTCGCAGCCTTATTTTAAATTGCAGCAGGAAAAAACGGCGATGATGAACGGTCATATTGAAGAAATGTATGCGGGTCATAAAATAATTAAGGCGTTTAATCGTGAAAAGAAATCGGCCGAACAGTTTGATGTGATCAATGGGGATTTGTATAAAGTCAGTTGGAAAGCGCAATTCATTTCCGGTATCACTATGCCTGTTTTATTTTCCATCCAGAATATCGGCTATGTTTTGGTTTGTATCATCGGCTGTTTATTTGTGCTGTCGGGCGCCATGAATGTCGGCAATGTTCAATCTTTTATTATGTATTCCAAGCAGTTTACGCAGCCGATTTCTCAAATTTCAACTGTCATTAGTACGATTCAGTCAACAATTGCATCTGTCGAGCATGTTTTCAAGTTGCTGGATGCCGAGGAAGAAATTCCGGACGCCGACATTGCTCTTTTGATGCCGGATTCGAAAGGAGAAGTTGTTTTCAATCACGTCGCATTTGGTTACGATGCCGACAAAATTGTGATTCACGATTTGAATTTGAATATTTATTCCGGTGAGTCCGTTGCGATTGTCGGTCCGACCGGTGCCGGAAAAACAACAATGTTGAATTTGCTGATGCGATTCTATGAGGTTGGCGGCGGAAAAATCATGATTGACGGTGTTGACATCACCCAAATTAAGCGCAGTAGCCTGAGAAATATGTTCGGCATGGTTCTTCAAACACCCTGGCTGTTTAACGGTACCGTTCGCGACAACATCGCCTACGGCAAAGAAGGCGCAACAGACGAAGAAATCATCCGCGCCGCCGAAGCCGCTTATGCCGACACGTTTATTCGTTCTCTGCCGCAAGGTTATGATACCGTCATTAATGAAGAAGCCTCCAACATATCGGAAGGGCAAAAACAAATGCTGACGATTGCCCGTGCTTTTCTTTCCGACCCGATCATTCTTCTTTTAGATGAAGCGACAAGCAACGTAGACACGTTGACCGAAGTTCACATTAAAGAAGCCATGAATTCGCTCATGAAAGGTCGAACCAGCTTTGTGATTGCGCATCGTTTATCCACCGTCCGAAACGCCGATTTAATTCTCGTCATCAACAAAGGTCAAATCATCGAACAAGGCAACCACGACGAATTAATGGTTCAAAAAGGCTTTTACGCCATGCTTTACAACAGCCAATTTGACAGTTCAAACTTGGATGAAACTTTTGAGCAAGTAGAAAAGAGAATTAGCAAAAGAGAACGCCCGGGACTTGATTCCTGATTTAAAGATTAATTATGCGGCAGCAGCAGCAACGGTGGCAGCAGTAACGGTGGCAGCAGTAACGGTGGCAGCAGTAATGGCGGCAGCAGCAACGGTGGCAGCAGCAACGGTAGCAGCAGTAATGGCGGCAGCAGCAACGGTAGCAGCAGTAGTGGCGGCAGCAGTAATGGTGGCAGCAGCAACGGTAGCAGCAGTAATGGCGGCAACTGATAACACATGTTCCGTTCGCGTAAGCGAACGGCTATCCTAAAAATAAGCCGATGCATATGGAATGCAGTCCGCTGTAAAGTAGTCGGCAGTAAATTAATTTAAAAAATAAGCCGATGCATATGGGATGCAGTCCGCTGTAAAGTAGTCGGCAGTAAATTAATTTAAAAAATAAGCATTTGTTTCTTATTATTACATTTTAGGTCCGAATCTCAATTCTCATTTCACTCGCCCTGCTCGTGAAATTCGAATTGAGGCGGTAGTTCTGTTTTTCATAATTTTGTAAATCTTTGTTTGTTTTTTTGTTTGTTTTTTTGTTTGTTTTTTTGTTTGTTTTTGTTTATTTTTTTGTTTTTTAAAGTTCGGCAGGTACTTTTTCTTTCGGGAGTGCTAAAATTAATTGTTCCAATTCGTCGCGGCTGACACTTCTTTGCTCGCTTTCGGTAATCTTTTTGATTTGGTCGAAAAGGATGCAGAAGTCGTTTTCATTTAACTCGTAGCCGATGTTTTTGATAATTCCGGCGAGGGCTTTTGTTCCTGTGTGTTTTCCGACAATCAAGTTACGTTTGCCGCCGACCATTTCAGGGAGGAACAACTCATAAGTTCTCGGATTTTCAAGAATGGCGGCAACATGAATGCCGGATTCGTGAGAAAAGGCGTTTTGACCGACAACGGCTTTGTTGATGGCAACGTCAATTTTTGAAGCTTTGCTGACTTCTTCAGAAAGCGAAACTAAATTTTTCAAATCATAACAATTGATTCCATATTGAATGCGAAGGTTCATCAAAACTTCTTCTAAGGACGCATTTCCGGCACGCTCTCCAATCCCGTTGACGGTTGTATGAAGCTGGAAAGCACCGGCTTCGGCAGCGGCAAGGGTGTTGGCAACGGCCAAACCCAAATCATCATGACAATGCATACAGATTTTTGTTTTTGACGTATCAATCGAATCATAAATCTGTCCGATCAAATAAGAGGTGGTCGTCGGATTTAAAATTCCAACCGTGTCGGCAACGCTGACATAATCCGCTTTTCTTTCTTCCGCCATCTTAAAAGCCTGAATCAAACGAGGAATCGGTGTTCGAGTGGCATCTTCTGCAGCAAAACGGACGCCTATGCCATGATCTTTGGCATACTCCACGGCATTCATGGCAACCATCAGCATTTCATCCAATTCTTTGTGATATTTATATTTTAAATGAAGATTGGACATGGCTAAAAAAATACTGACAAAATCCACATCGCAATCAATTGCGGTCTCTACGTCTTTTTGAGTCGAGCGGCACAGGCAGCAGACTTTTGCGGTCAGACCCATGTTTGCAATCGTTTTTACAATATCGCGTTCGGATTCCGAAACGACCGGAAAGCCGGCTTCAATGACATCAATACCGATGTCATCCAAATGCTGCGCAATCGACATTTTTTGTTCTTTTGAAAATGCAACGCCCGGCGTCTGTTCGCCGTCCCGGAGCGTCACATCGCAGATTTCGATGTCGATGTCTTTAATTTTCACAAAATCCATGAGACTGTTTCGGCAGTATTCCGGATACTGCTCCTCATGATGTTCATTGTTTTTCATTTTTTTTCCTTTGGGTTTTATTTCTGATGATATGACACGGTTATATGTGATATATCATAAAAACAACATCTGTTTCAACAGATTGCAATAAAATTATAAAAGACACGTTGAAAAGTGGTGACTCATTTTTAAAACAAAATTGATAAAATTAAACAAAATGAATATTTCAATACGAATATTTCAATAATTTTAAATCGGGTATAAATATTTATTCTTTTCGTCCCTTCTACTCTTTTTAATCGAAAATAAACAGCAGGGATTTGTGAGTTTTATGTCGGAGCATGCGATTGATTTTGAAAAATACACCGATAAATATTTTTTAAGGGCTTATGACATTCTTCAAAAAGAGAATTTAAATCCGTTTGTCCGCGCGCAAATATTTGTCCGAAAAGGTCCCGGCGTTATTTTCGGAATGCAAGACGCCGTGAATTTTATCTTAACCCATTCCGATTTGGAAAAAAACGGTGGCAGAATCTACGCACTTTCCGACGGCGACACTTATCAGCCGCTTGAAACGATTCTTTTAATCGAAGCGCCGATTTTGGACATCATTCGATTGGAAACAGTTTATCTCGGCATTATCAGTTCGATGCTTGCGATTCATAATGACGGGCAGAAATTAGATTTAGACGCCGCCCAATCCCGAATGCAAAAAGTCGTTGATGCTGCCGAAAACAGGCCGGTGACATATTTCGGTGCCCGCCACTGGCATTACAAAGAAGATACTGCGATCACGGCCGCTGCCGT
>JGI994J12354_10002902_pt1 | contig 16336 bp, 12 predicted proteins | sample IntmicLarv3ML3BL_FD_12354 | JGI IMG/M metagenome (IMG submission 12354) | reverse complement strand
ATCAGGCCCGTCGGGCCGATGTCGCCGATGATCTGCGCGCCTGCCGCCCCGCGTCGGGCCAGTTGCGCGCCGAGACGGTTCATCTGGGCCACCTTTTCTCCCAAGTCGTATTTGCCAAGTTTTGCGCGGGTGCCGCCAAAGGTGTTGGTCTTGCACAGGGTCGCGCCCGCCGCGGCGTACTCGGCGTGCAGGGCCTCGATGCCCGCGGGGTTGGTCTTGTTCAAAAGTTCGACACAGCCGCCGTCGTAAACGCCGCGCTGTTGCAGCGCCGCGCCGTAGGAGCCGTCAAAAAGAGGTCGCATCGTCGTCTCTCGTTTCAGTCAAGATAGGGTTACCGAGGATATTATATCACGATTGGCGCGGGGGTGTTTTTTCCTCCCCCGCGCCCGCTCCTTTAAAAACTTGGATTTTTCTTTTATGAGGGTATCTTGTGGATATGGCAAAACCAGCCTTGTAGCAAGGCTGGTTTTGTGCTCGCCTTTAGGTCAACCGTTGAGGTTATAGTGGGCGGCCAGCAGATTCATGGTTTTGCAGGTTTTGTATAGGTAGATCGCGGGGCCGACGAGGATGAGGCTGCCCAGCACACCCCACAGCCAGAAGTCGGCGGCGCTGAAGGAGTAGGGGATGCGGCGGCGGTAGAGTTCGCGGGCCATGCGGTTGCACATGCGGTGCTCCCACACGATGGCGCCGATGCCCAGCGTCAGGGGCGCGACGATCCACATCATCAGCAGGTAGTTCATGGTCTTTTTGCCGTCGTAGCGCGAGGCGATGGTGTTGATATCCTCGACCAGGCAATAGAAAAACACAAGCGGATAGATGCCAAAAGTGATGATCGACAGCACGATGAACTTGAACAATCCCCGGTTGGTCTTGAGTTGGGCCACGGGTGCGGTGTTGACCTGCCGCACGACCTGGGGTTGTTGGTTGACGGCGTTAGGGCAAGAGCAAAGCTCGCCGTCGGCCCGCTGGGTTCCACAAAACCGGCAGTAGTACATAAAACGATCCTCCAATTTGTTGTGCGTCCGCTATACGCCAGACACCGTTATGGCGCATTTCGCCATAATCTGTCACGAAAATCATATCAAAGTCAGGGGTTTGCTGTCAAGGGGATATGCGTTTTTCCTTCCCCGCATCCCCACCTTTCAAAAACTTATATTTTTATAATATTTTCTTTAGGTAACCGATGATTCATAGAGGGTACAATCGGCAAGCACCCTTGAAAACCCCTGACAAGTAGCGTAAAATAGCATTAACATTTGGAGGACTTACATGACGCCATCGGAATTTCTTGAGCATTGTTTGGTCCGACCCGGGGCCTGCCTTGACCATCCGTGGGGCCCCGAGGTTGCGGTTGTCAAGGTGGGCGGGCGGATTTTTGCGCAGAGTTTTGTGCTGCGGGGCGTCGACACCATCACGCTGTGCTGTGATGCTGACGCGGGCGAGATTTTTCGTCAACAATACCCCGGCACCGTCGTGCGCGGCTATCATTGCCCGCCCGTGATCCAGCCCTATTTCAACAGCCTGCCGCTGAACAGCGAGGTACCGGATGATGTCATTTTGGCGATGATCGGCCACAGTTACACCCGCGTGGTGTCGAAATTGACCAAGGCCAAGCGGGCGGAATTAGAGAAAGACCACGCCTCGCAAAATGCCGGGGACTGGCGGGCGGCGGCAAAACAGGAGGCATACTCAGGCGCGATCATTCGCACGCACGCTGTGACCCTGACCGATGACGACATCACCCTGATCCCGCTTTGCGACGACCACTTGCCCCTGCTTTACCGTTGGAACGCCGATCCCGAGGTGCTGTACTGGACCGAGGGTGAGCAAAGCACCGATACGGCCTTTGACCAAAACGATGTCAACTATATTTATGGCAAGACCTCACAAAATGCCTTTTGCTTTTTGATCACGACGCCGGATGGGCCCATCGGCGAGTGCTGGCTGCAAGCGATGAACCTGCCCGAAGCCCGCAAAAAGTTATACCTGCCCGGCGAAGACATCCGTCGCATCGACATCGCGATCGGCGAAAAAGCTTATTGGGGCAAGGGGATTGGCACACGGGTGATCGGCATGTTGGCCGAGTTCGCCTTCACTCAAGAGAGCGTGGGCGCCGTGCACTATTGCGTGGACGATTACAACCTGCGCAGTCGTCGTGCCTGCGAAAAAAACGGGTTCGTGCTGGCGTTAGAATTGCCCCACGACCCGCCCCACCAGGATCGGCGCGAATGCCATTATCAGCTGCGGCGGCAGGACTACTTGGCCGCCCGCGCGTGATTGGTCAAATGCGCCGATTTGTGTTATGATGTCTGGGTAAAACAGCAAAGGAGCACGCGACATGATTGGAATCCTCTGCGCCGTTGAGCGCGAGTTTGCGCCCTTTTCGGAGCGAATCGACAACCCTGTGACCACCCGTGCCGCCGGGCTGGAGTGGGTTTGCGGTACTTTGGCCGGGCAGGCCGTGGTCGCGGTTTGTTGCGGCATTGGCAAGGTCAACGCCGCCATCGCCACCCAGGCGCTGATCGACCGCTGGAACCCCACCGCCTTGATCAACTCCGGTACCGCGGGGGGCATGGACGAGTCGCTGGAGGTGTACGACACCATTGTCAGCACCCAGCTGGCCCACCATGACTTTGACCACAAAACCTTGCAAGGACATCACCCCTTTATGACTGAAGACTTTTTTGCCGCTGACGCCGATTGGCTGGCTGCCGCCCGCGCCGCCGCGGCCAAGCATCCCCACGGGCCGCGCGTATTCTTTGGGCGCATGGTTGCCGGCGAGGCCTTTATCGAGGACGAATTCCGCGCCGCCATCAACCAAAAGCACGCGCCGCTGTCGGTGGACATGGAGTCCTCGGCCATGGCCCACGCCGCGCTGGTCAACAACGTCCCCTTCCTATCCATCCGCACTATCACCGACACGGCCACGCACAAGGGCGTGGCGAGTTTTATGGAGAACCTGCCGCACGCAGCGGATCTAAGTTGCAAGTTTGCCTTGGCGGTGATGGCGGAAATGGACGCGCTTTGATTTTTCTTACAGGGAGGGAGATTTTTGAAAAAACCCCCATCCCCGCACCCCTCCCCTGAAAACTTATTAGGGATGATTTTCATGGTGATTGCTCCACGAAATCTACCCAACGCAACCAAACCCGATTTTTTGCGAGATATATAGTGCCACACAAAATCTAAAGATTGACGCCTAGGCTGAGGATGCTTTTGCGAAGCAAGGCGCGCGGCGGGCGAATAGTCGACGGACTGTTTAACCGCCGAGCAACATGACATCGCAGAAATCAGTTCGCCTCAAGTAACAATGTTTAGTTTTTGTGGAACACGCATACTGGCAAAAAATCGCGAAAGGAGGGCTACGGGTGGAGGATGCGGAGATTGTTTTGCTCTACTGGCAACGCAACGAGTGCGCGATTGACGAGACCCAGCGCAAGTACGGGGCCTATCTAACTCGAATCGCCTATAATATTTTGGGCGATTTGCAGGACAGCAAGGAGTGCGTTAACGACACCTATCTCAAGGCTTGGTCGGCGATGCCGCCGCACAGGCCCATTGCCCTTTCGACATTTTTGGGCAAAATCACGCGGCGGACGGCTATCGATGTTTTTAGAAAACGCAATAGCCAAAAGCACGGCAAAGGTGAGTTTTGCCTGACATTATCAGAATTAGCGCAATGCCTGTCCGGCGGCGATGATCCCGAGGACGAACTGGGCGGCCATCTGCTCGGCGAGGCGATCAACGCCTTCTTACGCGCCCTGCCGACCGAAACCCGACGAATTTTTGTCGCTCGGTACTATTTTGCCACCCCCATCCGCGCGCTTGCGGCTCGGTGTGGCGTCAGCCAATCAAAGGTCAAGAGCCTGTTGCACAGAACCCGACTCTTGCTAAAGGAACACTTGATCAAGGAGGGATTTTTGCCATGAAACCCGTGGACTTCAGCCAAGCGTTAAACCAGATCGACGACGAACTCATCGACGACGCCGAGACCTTTTTCGCTAATAAAAAACCGAGTGGAGCGTGGGGGCGGTTCAGGAAAATCTCCTTGGTTGCCGCGACGATCGCGGTGGCATTCGCCACCACGTTTTTTTCGATTACCGCCGAGGCAAAGGAATACAACGCCGCCCTGAACTTTTTCACCCAAAACCAGCTCTCGACCGAGGGGTTGACGCGGGCCGAAATTAAAGGCGTTTACCGCGACATCACGACCGAGCAGTTTTCCTATGGCAAGACGGCGTATGTTATCAAAAAAAGCGTTGTTGGATATGATATTTCGCAACCTGAGCCCTCGCCCGACGACCTGCAGCGTTTGTGGGAATACCGCAACAATCAGGCGCATCTGGGGCCACTTCCGCTCGCCGGCGGGGCGGAGTATTCGCTCGAATACCTTTACGCGAACGTCGGCAGCGACATCGCTGTGACGCGCAAGGGGCCCAATGGCATCCTTTGGCGCACCGAAGTTGCGAATATCTCCTCGCCGAAATATGTCGCGACGGATTCCGCTGTATTCGTCTTTGGATCGACCCACACATGGTCTTCCGAAAGGAAATATGGGCGGCTGGTGATGCTCGATTTGGAAGGTAATATTGTTTGGGAGTACACCTCAGCGCATGACATTGACTTAGAGTATTACAATGACGCGGTTTGTGATCAGGACGGCATTGCGGTTTTCGGTTTTGGGCTACAAAAAAACAGCGACGATCACAGCAGTTTGTGTTATACGCGGTTTGATTACAGCGGCCAGGTCGTCACGTTCACCCAGCACATGCTCCAGAGTGTCGGGTTTGTTTCCGCCGTTGGCTTGGACGAGGGGTATTTGCTCAAAGTGAAGACCTATAAGGGGGACGAGTTTTTACTCAAAGCCAATCGGGATGGCAGTTTCGGCGAGGCCTTGACCTACACCGACGCAAACGAGAAATACTATATCGCAGATATGATTTCGTATGGCGGGCGGATTTATCTGAGTGCCTATTGTGTGCCCAAGTTACGCGAGGGGGAAAGCGATGCCGGCGGGCGTGAGGAGATTGCGGCAATTCTCAACGAGATTTGGCCCGAGGGGGATAACCACCCGCAGACGCCAGCGAGTGAGGATTTGACTGCCCGCCTGCGTCAACACTACACGGCGGTTTTGCTGATCTGCGAACCCGCGAGCGGGGTACCCGAGAAGTTTTATTCGGTCAAGGGTTCCCTCGGCGGGCGGCTTGCGGTGGATGATGGCAGGGATTTGCTCTGGGACGTCCAGAGCATCACGTCGTCTTTCTATTCGCCACTCACCTCCTCGTTTAGCATCGGCGGCGAGTGTTGTGTCTATCGCTATCAGTTTAACCCGAGCGGAGGGTTGGAAAGCCAAGAAAATGCTGGGGAAGTGACAGATTATCGGCGTTAGAACTTGACATGCTCTTTTGTGGCGTGGTATAGTGCGGTATTCTTTTTGCGAGAGGTTTGTTGTGATTCACTTGCCGATGGCCATTTGCATGATTAGTCAAGAACATCTTGGCTCTTTGGTCGATCGGTTTTTGGGATAACGTCACTCGCATCCCTTGCCGGGGCCAGAGAGAAATCTTTGGTCCCGGTTGTTTTTTACTTAAGTGGCTACGAAGAAGGAGTTTTGTATGAACCATCTTGGCACAGTGACCTTAACCACGCCGCGGCTGGTATTGCGGCGTTTTACTGTTGATGACGCGGAAGCGGCGTTTGCCAACTATGCCTCCGACGAGAAGACGACGCGTTTTATGCATTGGGCACCTTATACCCAAGTCGAGCCGCTGCGCGAATTTCTTGTGCAGTGGGCTTCGCAATATGACGATGTGCGGTATTATCACTGGGCCATCGTGTTCGAGGACGAAGTCATTGGCGCGATCAATTTGCATGGGATCGCCGACAACTCTAGCCGAGCCGAGCTGGGATATAACCTGGGCTCGCGGTGGTGGAATCAGGGTTTAGCGACCGAGGCCGTGGGCGCGGTGCTGGATTTTGCCTTTGGGCAAATGGGGGCCGAGCGCATTGTCGCCCTGCACGATTGCGACAATCCCGCGTCGGGGCGAGTGATGGCGAAAAACGGCATGAAACAAGAGGGGTTGCTGCGCAAACATTTGACCCGTCGCGAGGGTGGGCTATATGACTGTGCCTATTACGGCATCCTGCGCGATGAGTGGCTAGCGCAGCGGGGGAGGAAAAATTTTTCCAAAAAATTTTCCTCCCCCGCAAAACCGCCTCTTTATTCTACAATCTTCTCGGCGACCTCAATCCCTCGCAACAGGGCGTCTTCCATGTAGTAGTAGCGGTACTCGGCCAGACGGCCGGCGGGGATGAGAGTTGGGTATTTTCCCAGTCTTTTTAGATAAGCCGCGTGCAGGGCCAGGTGCTCGGGGCGGTTGATGGGATAGTAGGGTTGGTTGAAGTTGGCGTCAGTGGCATCGTAGGCCCCGGGGGTTTCGGTGCACAGCGTGGTGGCGTCGGGGTTGATGTTGCCTGTCATATGCTTGTATTCGGTGGTGCGGGTTTGGGGGCGGGTGTCGGGATAGTTGACGACGGTGACGGGTTGGGCGAAGTCGACGGGTTTGGTCTCGAAATCAAACTTTAATGAACGGTAAGGCAACGCGCCTTGATCGCAGTCAAAGAGTTCGTCCAGCGCGCCCGTGTAGATGACCCACCCGCCGTAGGGTTGACCGTGCAACAGCAGGCAACTCTCCCCCAGCCTCAGCACGGATTTAGCGGGGGTGTTGAGTTGTATCTTGATGTTGGGGTGGTTGAGCATTTTTTCGAAGAGCTTGGTGTAGCCCTCGCCGGGCATGACCTGGATGGGCCAATCGAAGTGCTCGTCCTCATAACTGCACCGAAAGGGCTGACGGCCCGTGATCGAGGGATCGATGTCCTTGGGTGACAGGCCCCACATTTTTTCGGTGTAGTGCAGGTAGACCTTCTCGAACACCTGTTGGGCAAAGTCGCGGATGGTAGGGTTTGGGGACTCGCGCATGGCCAACACGGGCACCCTGGCCCCCCAGCCGTAGGCATTGATCAAGGCGTCCTTGAGCATGGCGCCATCAAGCATGGAATACCAGGCGTCGACGGCAGACAAGTTAACGGGCAGGGGCAGACGGTGCTCGCCGATGTCCAGCAACACCTTGTGGCGATAGGGGGTAAACTCTGTAAAGCGTGCCAAAAAATCTTGCGCGCGCTGTTGTTGCATGGCCAGGATGTGGGGGCCGTAGCGATGGATGAGGAGGCCGTTTTCGTCGACTTCGTCATACATATTGCCCGCGATGTGGCTGCGTTGCTCGACCAGCAACACGCGGCGGCCGGCATCGGCCAGCACCCGTGCAGCGGCGGCACCGGCAAACCCCGCGCCGACGATCAGGACGTCGGGTGTCGTGCTCATGCCTCTTTTTTCATGCGGCCAAGCCGCTTTTGCATCATGACCAGGTTATAGTAGATGCCCTCTTGCTTGAGCAGTTCCATGTGGGTGCCGATCTCAGCGACGCGGCCCTTGTCCAACACCAGCAGGCGGTCGGCATTTTTGAGCGTCGACAAGCGGTGGGCGATGGCGAACACTGTGCGGCCCTGCATCAGCACGCCAAGGGCCTCCTGGATGGCTTTTTCGGTCTCGGTATCCAGACTGGCCGTAGCCTCGTCGAGGATGAGCACCGCGGGATCGTGCAAAATCGCGCGGGCGATGGCGATGCGCTGGCGCTCTCCGCCCGAGAGCGAGGAGCCATTCTCCCCCACCCAGGTGTTGTAGCCGTCGGGGAACTTGCAGATAAAGTCGTGGGCCCGGGCCGTCTTGGCCGCGGCGATGACTTGCTCGGGCGTGGCGTCGGGTTTGGCGTAGCGGATGTTCTCGAAAATCGTTCCTGTGAAGAGGAAATTCTCTTGCAGGACGACGCCCATGCGGTTGCGCACGTCCTCGAGGTTCAGGTCACGCAGATCCTCGCCGCCGATGGTGATCTTGCCCTCTTGCACATCGAACAAGCGCAGAACCAGGTTGCACAGCGTCGACTTGCCCGAGCCCGAGGCACCGACCAAGCCGATGATCTCACCGGGCTGCACGGTCAGGTTGATGTCGTGCAACACCGGGTCATAGGCGTTATAACCAAAGGTCACTTGATCGAAGACCACCTCGCCGCGCAATTGGGTGTGGGCGGCGTGTTGGGCGGTCTGGATCTCAGGTTCCTCGTCGAGAATCTCGTAGACGCGCTCGGCAGAGGTCATGGTTTGCGCCCACCAGCGGGGGAAGTTGATGATGTTGTTCAACGGGCCGTAGAGCATGCCGGCATAGGTGGAATACTGCACCATCTGGCCAATAGAAATATCGTGGCCCAATACCAGGCTGGCCCCGTAGTACATCAGCAAAAAATTACCAAAGCCCATCAAAAAGCCCGTCAGGGGGAAGACGGTGTTGAACTTCTTCTCGTTCTCGATGATGCGGTCGGCCATGGCGCGGGTGGCATGGGCATATCGGTCGACCTCGACCTGCTCCTTGCCAAAGGACTTGACCACACGGATTCCCTGCAAGATGTCCTGCAACAGCGAGTTGGCGCGATCGGACATGCGCCATTGGATATGATACAACCGCCACATGCGGCGGCGGAACTTGCGCGAGAGCCACAGCGCGATGGGCATGGGGATGATGACCAGCGCGGCAAACACCCAGTCAAAGCTGATCAGCATGACCGTTAGCACCACGAGCATGATGAGCGTGTTGGTCAACATGGGCAGTTGGTGCTCGATAAAGTTTTTGATGCGGTCGGTATCGCCCGTGATGCGGTTCATCATATCGCCGGGGGTGCGCGACTGGGTATAAGACAACGACATGGCTTGCAACTTGGCGAAGACCCGGTTGCGCAGACTGCCCGAGAGCTTGGCCGACAACTGCACCATCATGCGCCCGCGGATGATGCCGTTGAGCGTGGAGACGGCGTGCAGGCCAAACATCATGGCACACAGGATCAACAACTGCACCCCGCCCGATGGCGAAGCCAGCCAGGATAAGATCGACGGGTAAGCAAACCCTTCTGCCGGGCGCAACAGGCCATCGGCGACATAACGCGACAGAAAGGGGTGCAACAGGTTGATGCCGCTGCCGACAAACATCAGCGCAACCGATGCCAACAGCCAGACCCAATAGGGTTTGGCGATCGCCCACAGACGCTTGATGGTGACGGACTTATCGATGCAGTTGGGACAAATGCGGTAGTTTTGGGGCAGTTGCCGACCGCACTTGGGGCACACCGCCTCGCGCACGACGGCGTCGGGCGGGGGAGGGAGTTTTTGGACGTAACGCGACAGCATCCGGCCGATTTGCATGAGCCGAGGCAGATAGGTCATGGAGACCCGCGCCAACAGCACGGGGTGGCCCTGGTGATCCAGTCCCTCCAAAATGCCGTTGCCGATCATGGCCCGCCCGGCAAAATCGCTAAAATCCGAAAGCGGCCAGGTGCTGACGATCTGACCTTCCCAAGCGAAGAAGGCTGTCGTCTCGTTGGCGGCGAATCCGCCCGCGCCGTGGGCCCCATCGGGGCCGATATCGCAGGGGCAAGCCAAAAACATCCCCGACCCAGCCGCCTGGGTCAGAGCTTGTTGCGTGGGTTCGTGCGTGGGAAGCAGAATGGGTTTCATCCGTTTATTCTTTCGTTACTCAAGGGTTCGTGCTTACAGGAACAGTTCCATCTTTTTGACGTCTTTGGGATCGAGCTGCCCCACTTCGGGGATCTCGAAGCGGTTGCCGTCGATGTCGACGATGATGTAGTGGCCGGGACCGACCATGACCACCGAGCCGGGGCCATTGCGCGAGGTAAACCGCACGGGGCCCGAAGTCGTGCCACACTCCCAATAAATAAAGCCGAACTCTTCCTTGGCCTTTTGCACCGTCAGGATGCGGGGGGCATAGTAACGCAGCTCGATCTGCTGCTCGATGGTGGCCTGCACGGCTTTGTCAAACAGCGTCAAGTCGCGGATCAGGCCCAGCTCCTCGCCCTCGATGTCTCGCACCGAGATAAACTCCGTGGGATAAGAAAAGGGATAGGCGCGGTAGAACAACACGCGGGGAACGAACTCCTCGCCCCGTTGCATCGAGACAAAACCACCTTCGGTCGCAGCAAAGCGCACTGCGCTTGGGTCGAGGTATTCGATGGCGCTCAATGCGCCCATTGCAGTTGACTGGCTCATGTTGCCTCCTTAATACACGCTCGGGACAGGGTTATTCGGCGAGGTTTTCGACTCCGCGCAGGGCCAGCGCCTCGGACTGAGCCTTGACCAACTTGGAATAGGCGCCATCCTTGATCGCCAACAGCTCAGCGTGGGTGCCCGACTCGACGATGGCGCCGTCCTCGATGACAATCAGGCTATGGGCGTTGCGAAGCGTCGACAGGCGGTGGGCAATGGACAACACGGTGCGCCCCTCGGACAGGGCCTCGATGGCCTCCTGGATGACCTTTTCGGTGGCGGTGTCGACCGCCGAGGTCGCCTCGTCCAGGATCAGGATGCGGGGGCGGTGTAGGATGGCGCGGGCGATGGAAAGCCGCTGGCGTTCGCCGCCCGAAAGCGATCGGCCGCCGTGGCCGACCGTCGTGTCGTAACCCTCGGGGGTTTTCATGATAAAGTCGTGGGCCCCCGCCGTCTTGGCGGCGCGCACGATTTCCTCGCGCTCGCAATCGGGGTTGGCATAGGCGATGTTTTCGGCAATGGTGCCACGGAAGATATAGGTTTCCTGGCTGACGACGCCGATCTGGCCGCGCATGTCCGCCGGGGCGATGTCACGCACATCGACACCGTCGATGGTCACCGCCCCCTCGTTGACGTCATATAGCCGTTGGAGCAGGTTAATCAAGGTGGTTTTGCCCGCGCCCGACTTGCCGACGATGCCCAGCATGTGCCCGGCGGGGATAGAAAAGCTGATGTCCTTGAGGATGGGTTTGCCGGGCTCGTAGGCAAAGGTAACGCCTTGCATCTCGACCGCGCCCTGCATGTCGGGCAGCGCCACGGGGTCCAGCGGGGCGGGCACCTCGGGTTGAGCATCAATGACCTCGAACATGCGCTGGGCCGCCGACAGGCACGACGAATACCACGAGGGGATGTCGACCAGCACTTCCATGGGATAGATAAGCATGGAGAACAGCCCGGCAAAGGTCACCAACTCACCAAAGCGGAAGCCCGTGCCGCCCAGGATGTCGCGGCCGCCGATATACCAGATTAATATAGAAGAAAAGGTGATCAGCAGACCAAAGATCGGGAAGGTCGTGCGCAGGGTGTTGCCCATATCGATGTCTTGATCCAGCAGGGCTTTGTTGCGGCGGTCAAAGCGGCCGACCTCGGTATTTTCGCGGCCAAAGGCCTTGACCACACGGGTGCCCTGGATGGTATCGTTGATATGGCGGTTGAGGCTGGAGGCGCGGATGTAGCGCTTGCGCCACTTGCGCTCGAGGATGGGGAAAAGCACCTTCATAAACAGGTAGATAAAGGGCATGGGGATGATGGAGATCAGGGCCAGCTTCCAGTTCATGGCAAAGGCCATGGCCAGCACGCCAACCAGCGTAACGCTATTGACCAGCAACGTGGGCACGCCGTCGTGGAAGAAGTATTCGATGTGCACAGGGTCATTGTTGACGCGGGTCATCAGGCGGCCGGTCTCCTGCCGGGCAAAAAACGACAGCGACAGCCGTTGCATGGCGGCGAAGATGTTCATGCGCAGGTCGTAGGCGATGTCGGACACCAACCCGGCGTTGATGCGCCCGTAAAAGACATTCAATCCAATTTGCATGGCGTTGGTCAGGATCATCAGGCCGATGATGGGGATCACCTGGCCGTAGTACCGCCCCCCCTCGCGCAACACGTCGTCAAACAGCACCTTGCCCGACATATAGGGCGAGAGCAGGCCCAACAGCGAGGTGGCTGCCATACACAGCACGACCAATCCCACCCGCCATTTGTACTTAGGCAAATAACCCAGCAGGCGGCGGGAGATTGAGCGCATGTCGGTGCACCGTGGGCAGATGCGACGGCCCTCGGGGTAGGGCGTCCCGCACTTGGGGCAGTTCTTTTCGCGCTTGTCGCGGTCGTTTGCAAAGTCTTTGTCTTCGAGCGTTTTGCCCTCCTTGACCTTGCCGATCAGCCGGGTGAACTTGTGCAGCACGCCGCGGCGAACGTTGGTGAACAGGGCCAGTGTGTGGCCCTTGTCCCCCATCGTCAGGGCCAAGATGCCGCCCGAGACGATGTCCAGGGTTTCGATCTTGTCAAAGCCTTCCAACGGAAAACGTTGGAAGGACTCTTGGGCAAAATTGGCGACCTTGATGGGCTTCGGCTTGCGCGGCCCCTCTTCGTCAGCCTTCTTTTTCCGCTTTTTCTTTTTGCTCGGCGGCATGGCAAAGGTCAGCACTTTGCGCCCCGTATCGGTGCCCGAGATGGCGATCAGCTCAGCCGCCGTGACAAACAAAAACACCAGCCCATACCGCCCATCAGGCAGGCGGTCGGCCAGTGCGGCAAAGGTGACTTCGTCGCGGGAAACGCCAATGGCCCCCAGCGCGTCCCACGCGCAATCGGGAAGGGGCTCGAGCCGGAGAGGGGGTTGCTCTATCGCGACACTCATTTCTTGCGGTTCCACATCAATTCCTTCGTAACAGCGCATTGCATTCAACGCAAATCGGGGCAAGTTCTCTTAATCTTGCTATAATACTAGCACTCGCGGTGTCGGATGTCAAGGGTGTGAGGTTAAAATAAAGCAGTTTATTATGTTGGCGGATGCGTGGAACACGCGGTTGCAAAAAGGGGCTTCCGTCGCGAAAACGGCCGCCCCTTTGCCTTGAGATGTTATATAATCAAGCTTGGTTTTTTTTGCGCAAGGTGACGGCCGTGGCGAGGCCCGCCAGCGAGAGCACGGCCAGAGCAGTCAGCGCAACGGTATCGGCGTCGCCTGTTTTGGGGCTTTGCCCCTGGGGCCGGGTCTGTCCCTGCCCCGGGATGGATTGCGGCACTACGGCAGAGGGTTCGGGAACGAAGACAACGAAGGAATAGAAATAAGGATTATCGATACTAGCCTCCGTGTAGGACACGAGGGTGACGTGGTTGTAGCCGACTTTCAGGGGGATGGTATCGCCTTGCTTGAAATCCGTCGCATGCCACTCGGCCAGCGCCTCGTCGGGCACGGGGAACCCGTCTGTGGCCAGGGGGGACAACACGCAATCGGGCAAGGCCTTGCTGCCGGTGTGATTGACGGCCGCGGCAAAGGCGTAGTTCTCGCCTTCGATCTCAAGCAACTCCATCGTCAGGCCGTTGGCGACGTCGCCGACGTATTCGATGTAGTAGGGGAACGAATCGGAGTACATACCATAGTCGGGCATAAATCCGTCTTGGAGCACGACACCATACTTAAGCTCGAGGGAGAGCGGCAGGGTTTTTGCTTCAATCTCACCATAGGTCATGCCATACTCATACGCCTCAATGAGCCTGGGGTCAATTGCCCCCCCCGCAGTCGTAAAAAATGCAAAAACCTTTGACAGCGTGTCAAGTTTGGCGAGTTTTTCGCGGGTGATTTCAAGTGCGGCCAGCGAGGGAACCGCACTCTCGCTCTCAAACAGCGCGGCCTGCCAGAACCCACACAAAACCGCAGTATAGGTGTCGTCCGCCGTAAATGCAAAGGTGGGTGCGGGTGGGGTTGCTCCCGCGAAAAGGGTATTGAGGTCCGCATTGACCGTCGCGGCATAATCGCCCAGCTTGGTGTCTAGGTCGGATATCTCGACGGGATCGCCGGAGGCGCGCAGCACGGGGCAACCTGAGAGCAAGATATCCACCCCCTCCTCCATGAAGAGGGCATCCATGGCCTCCACAAAGGGAGTCCCTGTGAAACGGATGGTTTGGCCTTTGAATTTGAGGGCAGCGATGCCACCCTCGGGTGCCGTCGATGCCGCGCTAACGGCAAAAGCGGGAACGGCCAGCAACAGGCAGGCCGCGAGGCAGATTGCGAGAAGCTTTTTCATTGAACAATTACTCCTTGTCATTTGCGCTCCGTTCGAAAGGGAGGAAACGAGGGGATAAGCGATGCTTTATAATTGATTATACACTGGTTCGTTGAAAAAGCGCAAGTGTTTTCCGGGAAAAACTCGCCGTTCTTCTTCTTTTTTACGCTTTTTCCGCCTTATAATGATTCATCAGGCACCCGTCCAGGATAATGGCTCGCTCGGCCTGGGTCATGGCGGGCAGCCGCAGGGTGATGGTTTTTTCGCCTTGCCGGCTCTTCCACACGGCGGGGATTTCCTCGGCGCCGTTGGCCACGGCGGCGCGGACGCCGGGGATAGCAAAGGTGTCGCCGGGGGCAGGGCGATCGGTGGCCAGGCCATCCCAGATCAAGGGCAGCATACCCCAGTTGACCAAGTTAGAACGGTAGCGCTTGGTAGCGTATTCGAGCGCGATGTTGGCGATGCCGCCCAGCACGCGCTGGCAGGAGGCCGCTTGTTCGCGCGCCGAGCCGTCACCGGGGCGCAGGGCGACCACTGCGCTGCCGTAACCCAAGGCCTTGCAACGGTTGACATACTCAGGCTCGCGGCGGGACAGCGTAAACTGCGCCAAACGCATGGGGTTGGAGCGATAGGACGAGGTGTCACCCGAGGGGATGAGCTCGTCGGTCGTGGTGACTTCATCATAGAGTGCGGCGGCGACGGTCAGAGTCAGGTCCTCAGGCAAGGGTTGCATGGCCGGCCAGTCGGCGATGTTGGGGCCGTGCTGCAATTCGACCTCGGGGCGGGGTTGACCGACACCACGATAGATGCGCGCCTGATAGGGGGCATCATCAAAGGTCATGGGGGCGTTTTGCTCAGCAAAGAGTTCGGGCAGCTCGGTCGCGGCAGTCAGGATGCCGCCGTTGAGAGCCGTCGCCGCAATGGAACGGGCGTCCATCAGCGCGACGTAGGCACTCTGGCCCTCGCCGGGCTTGGAACCCTCGCGGTTTTGGAAGTTGCGGGTGGTGTGGCGTACTGAGAAAGTGCCCGAAGCGGGTACATCGCCCGCGCCAAAGCAAGGTCCGCAGAAGGCCGAGCGCACCGTCGCGCCCGCGGCCATCAGATCGGTCAGCGTGCCATCGGACATCAAGTCCATCATCATGGGCTGGGAGGCAGGGTACACCGACAGGGCGAAGCGGTCGTCGCCGATGGACTTGCCGCCCAGAATGCCCCGCATGGCGCGAATGTTTTGGGTCAATCCGCCCGAGCAGCCCGCCACGACGCCCTGCCCGACGTGCAGGCGGCCGTTTTTCAGGAAGCAGGTCAGATCGGGGGGAGTGGTCAGGTTCCATTGGGCTTGGGCTTCGAGGGCGACTTGCTCGAGCAACTCGGGCGCGCGCTCGTGGAACTCGCGGATGGTGTAGGCGCGGCTTGGGTGGAAGGGCAAGGCGATCATGGGTTCGACCTTGGACAGATCGATCTCGATGGCACAATCATACCGCGCGCCCTCGCCGGGAGCCATGTCCTTATAGTCATTGCCGCGGCCAAAGGCTTCCAACGCCGCCTTGGCGGTGGCGTCGGTGCACCAGATGCTGGACAGGCAGGTCGTTTCGGTGGTCATGACGTCGATGCCGTTGCGGAAGTCCATGGGCAAGCCGGCGATGCCGGGGCCGACGAACTCCATGACCTTGTTCTTGACAAAACCGTTGCCGTACACCGCTCCAATCATGGCCAGCGCGACGTCCTGGGGGCCGACGCCGGGGCGGGGTGTGCCGGTCAAGTAGACGGCGGAAACCTCGGGATAGGCGATGTCCCAGGTGCGGCCCAACAGTTGCTTGACCAGCTCGGGGCCGCCTTCTCCGACCGCCAGCGTGCCGTAGGGGCCGTAACGGGTGTGGCTGTCCGAGCACAAAATCATGCGGCCCGACGCCGCGTAACGCTCGCGCATATACTGGTGGATAACGGCCTGGTGGGCGGGGACGTATTCGCCGCCGTACTTTTGCGCCGCCGTCAGGCCAAACATGTGGTCGTCCTCGTTGATGGTGCCGCCGACGGCGCACAGCGAGTTGTGGCAGTTGGTCAGCACATAGGGCAACGGGAACGCCGTCATGCCGCTGGCCCGCGCCGTTTGGATGATGCCCACATAAGTAATGTCATGCGAGGCCATGGCATCAAAACGAATCGAGAGTTTTTCCATGGTCGGCGCGGTGTTATGGGCGTTCAACACGCCCCAGGCCATGGTTTGATCCTGGCCCTGCGCCCCCCCCGCCGGAGCTAACTTGCCCTGCGCCAGGCGCATGGGTTGATTGTGTAGTGTGATCATGGTGAAACCCTCCCGAAAAACGATGGCAAAATGAACCCTTCTATTTTAACGGAAGGGCGGGAGAATGTCAAAATTGCACTGCAAG
>JGI994J12354_10002901_pt1 | contig 16338 bp, 10 predicted proteins | sample IntmicLarv3ML3BL_FD_12354 | JGI IMG/M metagenome (IMG submission 12354) | reverse complement strand
GGGGAGGAAAATTTTTGAAAAATTTTTCCTCCCCCGCGCCCCCACCTTTAAAAACTTGATAGGGGTAATTTTTAGTAAAACAGGTCCACCCTAAGCATCCAAGTGCCCTCCTCAAATAGGAAAAACATAAAATAGAGTAGGGGGCTTTTCCCCACAACAGTCAACAATGTACAACAGGGTCAATGCAATGCGCGGCTATGGTGCTTTGCTTGTTATTGGCGAGTGTTTCGCATAGGATCGCCTTTCGTACTTACCCATCGCCCTATCTTTCTCTTTACACCCTCCACTCAATGATGACATTCTCATTAGTGGCGGAGATGACTGAGATGAGATCATCTACGACCGCCCGCCTGTCGTCGAAGCTGACATCCTGCCAGCGTTCGAGGTAGCCCGAGATGCTCATTGCGTGCTCGGGCGATAGCGTGCTGGTTCGCATGTCCGAGATAGTCTTGGTTAAGGTCTGCCGCTTTTCATCCAGCTCCTCGATTCGACTGTTGGCGTAAGACACGAGGATTGGCGTTGCGCCGGTTAGGCTGTCCAAAAGCTTTTCAATCTCGGCTTCAACATTTGCCAGTTGCACTTGGTATTGGGTCAACTTGGGGTTTGCTTTGGTGGACTGCCCAGCGGTTAGCACTTGAAACTCATTCAGCTTGTTCACCATCGCCTCGTAGACCAACTGCTCAAACTCTTGGACGCGGAGGGTGCCGCAGCCTTGGCAGGTATGGGTGTCGGCGCGGCGGCGGCAACGGAAGTACGCGCGACTGGTTTGGCTGGTTAGATACATCAATCCTGCACCGCATTTGCCGCACTTTACTTTCCCTGCAAGCCAAGTGTTCTTAGCCTTGTGATGAGCCGGGAACGCCGCGTTGTTCATCAGCTTCTTGCGGCACGCCAGCCAGATTTCGGCAGATACTAATCCTTCGTGTGGCGCGATGACCAGCGTGTGGCCGCGCAGGGAAACTTTCTTGGGGTCGTTCGTGTCGCGGCCTGTGTAGAAATAACAACCGTTTGTTCCTGCGAAATCTCCTACATCGTTCACCACCTCCGCGCCGTGGCTCTTGAAAAACTCATATATCTCTAAATCGGCTTGTGCGTAGATGGGCTTCTTGAGCATGTATGAGATTTGGCTGCGCGACAGCTCGATGTCGTTGACGGCGATACCCTGCTCTTGGAAATAGCGGATGATGTCACCGAAGGATGTGTCGGGGCGGGCGTACATCTCGTACATCAGCTTGATATGGTTGGCGGCGGGCTGGGACGCGACCATGCGTTTGGTGCGTATGCCGTCGATGACGGTAGGCTCCAGCGTGTAGCCGTAGGGCGCAGTCCCGCTCATGTGGAAGCCCTTTTTGCACCGGGAATGAAAAGCATCCTGCACGCGCTTTTGGATGGTTTCGCGTTCCAGCTGGGCGAACACAATACAGATATTGAGCATGGCTCGGCCCATCGGGGTAGAGGTGTCGAACTTTTCCGTTGCGGAGATAAATTCGACGTTGTACCGCTGGAACAACTCCATCATGCGGGCGAAGTCGATGATGGAGCGGCTGATGCGGTCGAGCTTGTAGACGATGACCGTGGAGATTAACCCTTGTTCGATGTCGCGGATAAGTTCTTGGAACTTGGGCCGGTCGGTATTCTTACCAGAGAATCCTTTGTCAGTATAGGTTCGATGGCTTTCCCCCTTTAGCTCGTATTGGCAGAACTCGATTTGACTTTCGATGCTGATGCTGTCTTGCTTGTCCACAGACTGTCTGCCGTAGATGGCTTTGGCGCGAGTGTTCATGTTCGGCTCCTTTCGAGTAAAGAAAACGGAGCCAACCTACACGGTTATTATACCGTGGGTGACTCCGTGAATCAATGTTGTCGCGGGGCGGTTATTGTCGCTCGTGTGGTTATCTAAACGTCGTTATATATCAGAGCACAACCAAGCCGTCAGGCGTACTTCTTAAACACATCAAAAAGCCGGGTTTCAATCTCGCGTTTGCGCTTTTCTCTTTCTTTGTCAGACAAAACGGGGGTGAGGTTTTCCAGTAGAATGACACCTTTTCCAAAGGGCACAGCCGAGGTTTCGCGGGTGTACTTGGCGTGCGATAGTTGGGTTTGCGACGACTTGTTTTGTGACAATAAACGTTCCTCCTGATAAATATTGGCCGGGTATTTGCCGAGCATTGGCCAAGTGCCCTAGCCGGGCCAAGTTGGCCCGAAGTGGCGTAGTGCGTTCGGGCAACTGAAAAAGACCGCTCACCATCCAATGGCGCGGCCTTTTTCAGTTGCCCGGACGCGATGTGAAAGTCCCCCCATATACCATGTCACTTTGTGAGCGAATGTCAGGGGTCTCGAGCAAAACTTTCACAAAATGCCCACCAAGCGCATGGTCGTGAAAAAAATTCCCCCTATATACCATGTCACTTTGAAGGCAATTGTAGGGGGGCTCACCAAAACTTTCACAAAATTATCTGCCCCAGCGCATGGCCGCAAAAAAATCCTCCTATATGCCATCCGAGTTTTGGAGGCAAATATTAACCCTATTCTCACGACTTTCGCGAAATTTCACGGGATGTTTATCTGCGGCATCACATGGTCGTGGAAAAAGGCCCCTATATACCATGTCACTTACAGGCCAAATGTTAAGCCTGTTTGCCGAAATTTTCACAGAACCACGCTCCCGGCGTATGGTCGCGGAAAAGCCGCCCTATATACCATGTCCGTTACAGGCCGAATGATGCTCGCTGACATTCGAAAAATTTACAAAATGTGGATTGCTTTTTTCTTGTTTTTTGTTATAATATTTGGGAATGCCTATTTGCAGAGAGGAGGGCGCGTTCAATGAATGCTTTACCCGATTACAGGGTTATTGATTTCTTTGATTGGATACGGAAACATGAACAACATAAAAGACACGGCGTAATTGGCTTTATTCGTGAATGTGTGATGAGAGACAAGCACACAAACAGCGCAATAGAGGACATAGCCCCGTATGCGCAAGAATATATCGCACAAAAGAAACTTGATATTACACCGTATGACTTGACGGGAAGCATACGTTTTTATTTGAACTATCGGTATGGCGCTGAAAAATCTGTAAATAAGGTTGCAGAATCACTTTGGCGTGAAAACTCTATGTGTGATTATGGTATTCGCAATTCTGATAGGGATAACGATTTTTTTATGCACCTTATGATTGCTTGTCCAGGGGAAGTGCATTTGCAAGTAGAGTTTTTAGAGTGGTTGTTAAATCACAAATTCAACTTGAACGATATTCAGAAAATGCCGGTCGCGGTCTTTAAAAAAACGGTATCGGATTATTTGCACGAAAGTGCAGGGAAAGTTGATGAAAACTTGCTATCTTCATTTGTACAAGCGTTCAAAAATGAAAAGCCTGATAAAATTCTTGCTAAAATAGACAATCCACCGTATTTTGACTTATCTGCAAGTGATATTAAAAGGTTCAAAAGCATAAGCGAATTATTTAGCAGATATTCTAACCCTAATATTGTGAAGTGTATTATTCTTCCACTTAAAGATAGAGCTTTCGAAACATTTATTTACGAAAGATGGGAAGACTTAAACGCTTTATCACGTGATTATCTTGATATCTTTTATGGTGTTAATGAGTTGTTCGCTTCTGGGTATGTGATAAAAGAAAAATTTAGATTATTAGATATTCAAGAAGATGTTTTGCCTTGTTTGCTTCTATGGGTTAATTCCATTGATGAGGCTGAATGCGTTGAGTTGCGCGAATTAACATATCCCGAAATATTCCATTTGATACAATCCATTGTTCAGAATATAAAAGTAAAAAAAGATTTTGAAGCGGTCCATAAAGAAGCAATAATAATGGCAGAAGAAAAACGCAAAAGCCATAGTCACGTCACATTTATAGGACAAAAAATTGATATTACTAATTCGAAAATTAGAAACTCCCAACTTGGAACATTTGACAGTACATTGTCAGTTGAGAGCAAGGATATTAAATAAGGAGTGTTTACTTTGGATAGAGATGTTAAATTTGTTGCCACTCAAATAATGAAATGGTTCAAAGATACTAATTCCTCGCCAGGTTATATTATGTCAGATAGCCATTTACACTCACTATCTTGCAAATCTCCAATTTGGAATAGTGAACAACGGCAAGCAATATCTGCTGCGATTGAATATCTTGTTAATCAAGGTTTTATTACTGCAAACGAAAATGATTATATCAGGCTTGCGCAAAGGGGGTATGATGAATTGCATAAAATGAGCCATACGGAAATTATAACGGCATTATTGGAAGAATACCAAAAAGGCAACGCCCATAATATAAGTCCGTCTGATTTTGGTCTTGACAGACTAGCGCTTTTAGAAATAATTGATACTATGGAACAAGGCGGATTGATAAAAGGGGCGGCTATTGTCCGTGGAGGACAGGGGAATAAAGTTATCAGCGGATGGATAGAACGGGCAAGAATAACACTACAAGGCATTGACTATTTGAATGGAGGTCGCTATCACATGAGCAGTCAAACAAGCAATACATATCATATTGAAAATTCTACCGTTACAGGGTCGCAAATTGGAACAATTAACAGTCAGTTGAATATTAATAGTGCGGATTTTTCAAATGAAGTTAATCAAGCAATTTCTGAAATTAAAAATATATCTCAATTAACAACCGATAATATGAACACAATTATTGAACTGTTAGGGGAAATAAATGCTGCTGTTCAAAGTGATGATACAGAAACGCAAACAGAGAAAAAATTCACGTTAAAGGGTCTGTTGAAAGGGCTAGGAAATGCAGGGGTAAAAGTTATTAGTGTGCTGTCGAGCTTGGCTAATTTGGCAAAGTTTCTCGGCTATTGATTGCCACCAACGCCATAATCCCACCCTCTACTCCGCAACTTACAATACAGCGTCGAATCCTCTTTATACACCTCGAACACGTCAACGCGCGTAATATCATAGGTTTTCCTTTTTGCGTAGCTTAACACAATGGGCTCACCTCTAAGACTCGCAAAAATATAGCCTGCCATCCCGCGTGAAATCGAAAAAATTATACACGCCTGAGCGTTTCACTTTATCTCTTTTTCCCTGCACGGTTGCAACTTTCTCTCTTAAAAGCATATCGCCAATACGCGCCTTTTCAGGCGTGTTACAAACCGGCAAGCAAGGCAAGCGTATATGCACTTGCACGTTTTCACAATTTCGCCACATGGCAAAATTGATGAAAACTACTTGTTGGGGCCAGCCCAAAACCCGTGGACTTCGGGCCAACTTGGCCCGAAGTCGCGGCGTTCCGCCTTGTTGTTGCGTCGTGTCGCTGGCGCGTCACTTCCTTGTTTTTCGTACGCGACCGGATAACCCGTCGTAGATAAAGATATAAAACACGCGACACCTTTGATGTATAACGCCCCCTTGGAAGGGGTGCAAAGCATAGGCCGGATTAGCGGCAAAGGTAACGCCCTATCGGGCGCAACTGCCGGTTGTCAAATGTCCGTGTGTGGCCAATTATGGGGAAACGCTAAACTAAGCCCGTTGACTATCATGTCGAAAAATGAGATAATATTTACACTGTCAGAAGTTCCGTCCTTTGACAGATGAATTTTGGTTGCTTGACAAGGCAATCAGTTACTGTGGGGAGGGAACATGAAAGAATTCGTGGCATGGATGGATGCACACAGTTGGGTAGCCAGTATTTTGGGATCAATAGGCGGTGCTTTTTTCGGCGCACTTTTTGGCTGGTTGTTTGGAACGCGAAGCGGGAAAAAATCTGGGAAAGCAGCGGCGGACAAAGAGTCAGAGGTGCTGAAGCAGGACGTTATCAAGCTACAAAATACCGTGCAACTACAAGCTGAAAAAATTGGTTGTTTTTACGGAAGTGCAGGCGATGGTGGCACGGGAATGAAGATTGATAACGTGAACTTTTGACATAAAGGAGCAAAGGGGATGGGGGGAGCAGAAGAAAATACAATTATTCAAGGAGTTGTACATGGCAATGGAACGGGTCTGTCCATTGGTAGCATACCTGTCGAAAAATTATTTTTGATTCAACCACAGATAAATATTCAAGAAGACAATAACGCCATCTTGGAACCAACGCCGCGCAATCAACTTCGTGCTGATGGTGGCAAAGCTGTTCGGCAATCTAAAATTAATGAAATTCGTGACCACTTTGCCTCCGGCGCAAAGATCGTCATTATCAGCGGAATCATCGGATGTGGAAAAGATTGTTTGATACGCAATTATCTGTCTACTGCCGAACAGCATCAGGATATTTATATCACAAAGACAGATCGTACCACTACGAACAAGGATAAATTACTGGAGTGTTTTATTGATGCCTGTTGTTTTAGTTCTACCCAACAGGCGATTCACCGTTTGATGGATGCTGAACTTCAACATAAACGAAACGCAATCGACAAACTTCCCGCCAATTCAATCCTGTATTTCAACACAAACAATGAAGTTACACCCAAATTCCTTAACCAGCTCTGTGCATTTCCATGCCGGTTTATTATCGCTACTGCGGCTACTGCAAGTGTTTCAAATGCCATCTGTGAGTGTATAGAATCATCCGCTGTTTGTCATGTGTCTGCCGAATTTAATGCGCAAGAAGAAATAAGTTTTCTGGAAATGAAAGCGATATTTCTGGAAATATATAATGCTCATGGTGGAACAGATGTCATTCATGATCAACGCCTTAGGACACTTTTCGAAAGCAGAGAATACCATGCTGCGACCATTTCTTTGATTGCTAAGCTATGCGGCGAAAAACGTATATTATTTGACAACGATAAAATTAATAGAGCCATTGATGATGATATAGTCACCTTGTTAGGTGATGTTACAATCCCACAGGAAGAGGAACGCCTGGCGAAAATGTTGTCACTATTTAGAGGTTGCGATTTAACGCTGAACCAATCCCAGCAGGAAAAATATCGGAAGTCTATACACTTCCTTTCTACATATGAATTAATACATATCTCTGGGAAAAATATCATTTCGCTCAATGCTTCTTTTATTCCAGCATTTTTTGAAAGGGCAAAAAAGCAAAGTGACAAGATAGATAAAGAAATGATTGCCGATTTTCTTGGCAACATTGATTTTTTTACCTGTTCTGATTTTTCTGAAAAAAGTCGACTTGTTGACAGTTTGATACAGTTGCGAAAAAGCTTGCATGAATTGGATGGTTCAGAGAATTTGCATTTGTTGGCGCTGTTAATTGAAGGGTACCGTCATCTTGGCAAATTGTCTGAAGCCGATGCGCTATTAAAAATTATTGAGCGGCAAAAGGAATGGGAAACGACCGACAAAAAAGTATGCTATCAAGTGGCAAAGCTGTACCATGCGATCGGCCACCACAACAGAGCATTAGAATGGCTGAACCGGCACCTGTCGGGCAAAATGCCCGACACACCAAAAGGTGCTACAACTTATTTGCTTAGCGCTATTTTAAAAACAAGAGTGCTTGCCGCACGCAAAAACCGAAGATTGCACGCAAATGAATCGGACATCATCACTCGGCTTTCTGAGTACGTTTCCTATGCCGAAACGCAAGAGCCCAAAACACGTTCGTGGATGATGTATGCAGTTGTGATCTTTATGCATAGAGCCTTTGCGGCAACCATGATGAAATCTAGCCAACTCAAGCCTTTGTACAGGCGTATGAGGCAATCACTGGGTCGGGATGATTGCAAAAATAGTGCCGATGGAGCTGTCGTTGAATACGAACTGTCCATTTCCGAGAATTTTCCATGGCTGGAAATTAGCTCGGGGTGGAATATGGAACTTTTGAACAAATGGTATTCTAAGCAGGTGTCTAAATTGCTAAAAAATGGTAGAAAGATGGCAAATCTCATTAAAAGCATCGCGATTGGCGACGACCTGTATGAATCCGATCCAACGGATTGGTTGCGATGGCTGTATGCAGACGATGCTCAGGCAAAAGATCACTACGCCTTTTTATGTCATATCGACGAAGAACTTAACAAGTTGGGCCTTCGAGGCGCTTTGTTTTCTGGCGTATACACCACAACAAAGTTAGATTTTACAAAGGATATTTATCATGGCATTGATGCATCCTTTGTAAAGTTGATTGAGATGGATGCTGCCAAACGGCTTCCACTTTATCAGTTTCCGTTGGTAGACGCGGATATTGTTGAAGAAATTTTGGCGTACATCTTGCTTATACGCGATTCACAGTCCGATCCTGTGCAAGGGTGCACTTCTGCAATTGAAAAATTGAGACAAATTATTGACAGTGTCGAAACACTTCCCCACGAATACAAATACTGTCTTGTACCGCTCTACGATTTACTTGGGGATTTGTATTTCAGTTTCTCAAAAAATGGCGACAGCTTGTCCTTTGGGCAAATTGCGCATGATTGTCATCGCAGGGCGCTGGCTATTATTGATGGCAATAACGCTGATTTTTTTAGAAAACGTCTATCTTTGCTTTCTGACATTGCTGTCACCACTTATGATGAGAACCAAAGAGTGGTCATTTGCAAAGAGCTTGTCTCAAACACAGAAGGAGTCAGCACTAATCATTGCGCGCGATGCAAAGGTGCATGCGCATTGATGAAAATCTACGCAGATGACGATGCAAAGGCCTTTCGGAAATATTTTATAAATTTTGTCATGATGAGGTTTGGTAAAAAGGATTGTGATTTGCAATGCCTAGTAAACCAATGTGAAAAATTATATGAGCATTGCGTAAAGGGTAAGAAAAAAATATATGCGCAATTTTTGCAAGCTTTCCTCCGGCTTGCGCAGGGCCGCAAAGGCGAACTCAGGCCTAGAAGGCCTGTGCGTTCCAAACGCATCAAGGCCGCCAGTTCGTTGTCGGTTGATATCGCAAAAGCTGCCCCCCCCGGAAAAGCCATCAAAACAATGCATAAGCAGTTGCCACGCCCCGAGCGACAAACACAGCAGATTTTGCTCTTGGAAGAAAAAATGTCCTGCCTATCCGACGGTCAATTGCAAGCCTACACCTCTGAATTCAAGCAAGCTTTGGCGCAGGGAAAAACCCTTGATGAAATTCTTCCCGAAGCATATGCTGTTTGCCGCGAGGCGGCTTGGCGTGTGCTTAAAATGAAGCATTATAAAGAACAGATACTCGGCGGCATCTATTTGCATCGAGGCACAATCATTGAAATGAAAACAGGCGAGGGGAAAACCCTTGCAGCAACGCTTCCGGCATATCTCAATGCGCTGTCAGGCAACGGTGTCCATATCATTACAGCCAATGATTACCTCGCCAAACGGGACAGCGAATGGATGGGAAAAATCTATCGTTTTTTAGGCCTTAGTGTTGATGTGGTTGTCGAGAATAGGGAGACGTATAGAAAACGCCGCGCCTATGCCGCAGATATTACTTATGGCACAAATAGCACAATAGGCTTCGATTACTTGCGAGACAATACGGCCTCGTCTCTCATGCACACGGTACAACGCGAACACGTCTTTGCAATTGTCGATGAAGCCGACTCGTTACTTCTCGACGAAGCCAGACGGCCACTGGTTCTTTCGGACCCTGTCAGGCATAGCCATGAATTTTACGCCCGCGCTAATGACTTCGCGAAAAAGCTTAGTTATCAAATCCTTCCATCCGGAGCCGCCGTAATTCATCCCGATGTCATGGTGTGCGAGCAAACCCAGAACGTCGGGTTGACATGGAGCGGGCTGAAAAAAGCCGAGGAGTTCTACGGCGTTGAGGAGTTTCTGCGTGATGAACACCAACACGCCATCCATCAAGCACTACGCGCCCATGGTCTATATCGGAACGAAAAAGATTACACAGTCGTCAATGGTCAAGTGAAAATCATCGATGAAATAAATGGCCGAATCAGTAGCGGGCAACGTTATAGCGGAGGACTACATCAGGCCTTGGAAGCAAAAGAGGGTGTTGCGATTTTGGATGAGGGTAAACCTATCGCCAGTATTACCCATCAGAATTTCTTTAAACTGTACGGTAAGCTGTCGGGCATGACGGGTACCGCCATGACAGAAAAAAAAGAATTTCGTGAGGTTTATCATCTGGATGTCGTAGAGATTCCAACCCATAAGCCCGTGATTCGTGAGGATTGTCAAGATGCCGTTTACCGTACACAGGCTGGAAAATTCAAGGCGGTAGTGGATGAAATTATTAAGGTTCACCAGACCGGCAGGCCCATACTGGTAGGTACGGTTTCCGTGGAAAAATCCGAATATATATCGGCCTTATTGCGCATGAACGGCATTCCACATGAGGTGCTAAACGCGAAACACCATGATCGCGAGGCGCAAATTATTGCTCAAGCGGGCAAGCTCAATGCGGTGACCATCGCTACGAACATGGCTGGACGCGGTACGGACATCATGCTGGGGGGCAATCCCGATGTCCTTGCGCGGGCTGCATTGGCGTGCGAGGGTATGCCGTATGAGTTTGTGGAAGCAGCTACAGCGCAGAACTATATCGAGGATTTCGAGATCCTAACGATGCGCGAAAGGTACAATGCACTCTTTGAAGAATTTGAGGCAAAAACCGAAAAAGAAAAACGGCAAGTGATTGCGATTGGGGGACTGCATGTCATTGGCACTGAGCGGCACGAGTCCCGCCGCATCGACAACCAGCTACGAGGACGCGCAGGACGTCAAGGAGATCCAGGTTCCAGCCGTTTTTATGTCGCAATGGAAGACGATCTGATGCGACTGTTCGGCGGCCAGCGTCTCTCAACGTTTTTAGCTCGCTTGTCCGAGGAAGATATGCGATTAGAGTTGAGGATGTTAACCGAGTCTATTGAACGAGCGCAAAAACGCGTTGAAGCCAATCACTTTAGCAAACGCAAGCACATATTTGAATATGACGATGTCATCAACGAACAGCGTAAAATAATCTATCAATTGCGCTACGAGGTGCTACGAGGCGACGATATGCACTGGCGGATCATGGAGATGGTAAATGCGCAGCTTGACACTATAGCGGCCATGCATTGTAATGAACAGCTTGGTGATTGGCAGTTGCTACAATTGTGCCTGCACTACAACAAGGTGATGCATACAAGCGAGTTTGAGTTGAGCTTATTTGCGAAATGTGTTTCCTATAAAGATGTAGTTGCCGTAGCATTTGGCGTTATGGAGAACATATATGCGGTAAGAACCAAGGAAATTACAGAAGCGGGCTGGCGCATGCTGGATCTCGAGAGTACAGTGCTGCTGCGTACTGTGGACGACTGCTGGAAAAAGCATATTGACGCCATGGAGTGTTTGCTTGACGATATCCAACAACGCGAAAGTGCAAAAGGCGATGCCCTCAGCATTTACAGGCAGGAAGGTTTAGATTTGTTTGGCGCCATGATCGATTCCATATACGAGAGAACCGTTGCCTCGTTGTTTTCAATCAGAATTGGAGCGTAGATCGTGTTTTTATTTTTCTACTGTCGTTTAGCCAGCTGTAAAATCCGAATTTCCTAAGTTTGTAATGTTCTGTTAGTAATGAAAGTGGTTCTAATCCCCGTTGGTGGGTTGCAATGAATGCGAGCAAAATCTTAAACTGTTCTCTGCTACTAATAAAGTGTATCAGATCGCAAGAGACGAAGGACTATTACTCCCTCGCCTTTGCATAGTTTAGCAGTAGATTAACTCGTATTTTGCAATCTCATCCGCACAACTTCGAATATTATTGACCCTCCCAACCCATCGCATCATATCGTCCGCTTTAAGCTGTTCGGTCGTGCCCTGCGCCACCTTCGTCTGCTCAAGGATGGTTCCCTATCTCTCACGGGCTGAAATATCAATCTCATGTAAATATTCGCCAGCTTTCCCGATGGGCGCAGGCCGGCGTAGGGTCCGCGCCGGTGCTTTTTCAGCTAGTTCAGCTGACGCTGACCTCACATGCCGATATGGTATATACTGGTTCGTCTGGAAGGGTCAAATTTGGGATGCGGTAGCCATTCACTATTGAATAGGGTCTGTCGTTTTCTCAAAAAAGGATATCATCGCTGTTCCTCCAGGTGTTTAGTATTTGCTATAAATACCATGTTCTGACCGTGTTCAAAATTTTGATGATACTTCTTTTTATGAGGAGGCCAAATTGCCACCCCTTTGTGTTATAGAGCCACCACCGCCGTCAGCTTTTTCAGCACGTCAGACACCTTTCCCCATAACTGCTCATAGTCCGCTTGCAGCTGTGTTACATCGGTTTGGTGTCTGCCGTTTGTGTGGATGCCTTTTGCAATTTGGTTCATGTTATTTGCACACCTGCGCTGTAACGACACCAACTCCCGGACAGGCGTGAGATCAACATGAAGCACATACCCTGTGAGTGCCATTTTGTGGATAAACGCGCTCAAATTCTGCGTGCCCGCTTGCTCCATGCGCTGGAGAATGGCGGTGTGTTCTTTTTGATTCAGCCAAACGAACATGGGAATATCACGCTTGCGTTTGGTTCCCTTCATCGCCCCGCTTCCACCGAGGATGCCATCAATCATGTTGTCGTTTGGCCCGGTGGCAAGTTCGGCGATTTTCAATTCTTCAGTTTTTTTACTCATGCGAAAGCTCCTTTCGACCACCTCGGACTCATTTGCGCCGAAGCCACGAGAGGTCTTTCTTCTCATTTCAATTTTGTGTTAGCTTTTATCATGCGAAAACAGAGGGGAGACAAGCAATCATACCAGCTATCCCCGTTTCAGCGAAAAAGCCCTTTGCAAGCAAGGATTTATACCCCATAAAAGCTAACTTTACGCTACTACTTTCGCGTGTGTTTTCGTCGCCGTTTTCGCTCATACAAAGCTGTGTTGTTACGATTTAAGTGTCGTTTTCGACGCGCGGAAGGGTTTCATACCACCTACCTCAAAATCAGAGAAAACGGGCCTTATAACAAAAGGCTTTTTAGGGCCTAAATCGTAACACCTCCCCTCTTTCATTTTAACCAATATAGCCCCTCAACCCACCCCCGCCGCCCACTCATGGGCGGAGCGGCTCAAGGGAATCAATCCCCGTCGCCTACCGAAGAGAAGCACAAACGAAAAAGAGAATCAAGGGTAAACCGCCTCACGGCGGCGCTACGCGCCCTTGATTTCCTTTCCCGCTTGTGCAAAAACAATCGCGGCGACGGGGAATGATTCCGATGAGCCTATGTTATCGGATTATCCCCAGCACGGTACTTCGGGCCAACTTGGCCCGAAGTATAAATAAAAACGCCGCACGGATTCACATTCTCCGCACGGCGCTTTTATGTAGGTTGGCATCCGTTTTCTCATAGTGGTTTCTTGTTGTACATTGTAGACCGATGTCCCAAAAAGCCCCCTACCCCTGCAAAAAACCTCAAACGCCCCGCCAGTCTCACCCAACCCTATACGCCATTCGCCGCGAAATGGTTTGCAGCAGCTCCGGCGAACCAATCAAATAGTCGTTGCTAAACTCGGGCTCATCGGGGGGCACGGGCTGCCCTTGGCTCTTGAGCCGCACAAGCAATTCAACGCTATACCAGTATTCGATGTGCGCTCCCGCTTCATAGTCGTTCGAGGATTCGCCCAAAAAAACGTCCCCCCAGTGGCTCACCCACAAATCATAGGTCAAATACCAGGAACCCTCGGTGTAGGTAAAGGTATATGAATGATCGTTCTGTATGGTGTTCCCCGTAGTCGCATCGACATGCTCACGAAAATTATGTATGGTAAATGTGCTGTCCTCGGCCGTGACCGACTTGAACACATCCAAGAGTTCTCCCTCTATCGTCTGAGGCTCTTCGACAAGCACCTCGTCCTGGAAATCCAAAACATAGCGGCCGCTTTGGGTGCTTGCGATGACAAACAAGATCCGCGTCAAGTTGCGTTCCTCGATTGCAAGCGTCTCATCCGTCAAGCTCTTGTGCGCCAGCACCCCGACGTAATCCGCCATGCCATCTTGGTTGTAGTCACATGCGGCAGAGTCAACCAAATGCCAGTCCTCGCAAACAAAGTCCTCGAGCGTTCTGCCCTCTTCCGGCAGGAAAGGGAGGAAGTGAGCGGCCAAATAACCGTTTGGGACATAGCCCGTTTTCGTGCCACCACCATCGCGATCCTCGCAGGAGACTTTCGCCCACTCCCCCCACGTACCGGTCATCTCAATCACGGTGACGGCATCATGCGCGAACACCGACGCCACTTGCGCAGACCCGGTTTCCGGGTGCTCAAAAACGCTGATCGCGTCTCCAAAATTCCGCGCGTACATGGTCGTGGTTTGCGCGGACGGCAGCACGGCGACTGACGGGGTGGGCAGCACCACAAAATTCGGTACTTCTGGCGGCGTCACCACGCCCGTCGTTTGAGGCGTCGGCACGGGCGACGTCACTTGGACTGTCGGCGTCGGGGCCTCAGTCGTCAACTCAGGCGTTGGCGTCGCCGCCGCAGGTGTCCCTGACGACGCAAGGCCTATCTGCTTGGTACATCCCGCCAACACCGCCAGGCAGAGAATGAGTATCGTCATGACCAAAAAAGCTTTTTTCATCATATCGCGTCCTTTCGTCACCATCAGCAACGCTCAAAGTATAGCACGCCGCACACCAAAAGCCATATCACAGTCCGCTAAGCCTTACAACACAACCTCAAACTCAATCTCATGGTCAATCGGCAGCCCATCATTGCCCGTCGCGGGGATCTGCGGTTTGAGCCGCCGGGCCTCGTCCATGGCGTGCAGGTGCACGGCGCACAGGGCCATGCCGCGTCGTTGATAGAAGCGGATAGCGTGGGTGTTGTCGTTGGAGGTCACCAGCCAAATTCGCCGGCAACCCGCCGCGCGCGCCATCTCGGTCACAGCGGTGATCAGCGCGCCGCCGACGCCGCAGTTCTCGCACAGGCTCTCCAGCACCAAAATCTCGCATTCGTCGCCGACAATGTTGTGCAGCAGATAACCGATCACCTTGCCCCCGGCGATCGCCACAAGCCCCGGATAATCGCGGCAATCGTGTAACACTCCTCGGCTGACCAGCGAATACCCGCCCCAGCCCGCGGCGATCAAGTCATCCGTCTGTGCCCGCAGATCGCCTTCGATGGCGCGAATTTCAAATTCACAAGTCTCGGCCCGCCGCGCCCGCAACATCTCCCGACCGCGTTCCAACGCCGGGCGGCAGGGCGGCGAGATGTTCGCGGGCAGGTCCTTGAAATCAAACCACCGCAACTCCGTCGTCTCATCAGTCTGATCAAGGCCTTGCCCCGAGAAATCCTCGCACAAAAAACCAACGTCGACAATGCTGACCTGATCGCCATTGGGATAGGTGTAAAACATCTCCTGCCCCGAAAAAACACCAATCAGCTCCAGCGCCCCCGCCGTCAACCCGGTTTCCTCCCGCAGTTCGCGTCGGGCAGCCTGCTCGGTGGTCTCCCCCATCTCGACACATCCACCGTGAGTCGTCCAGCATCCGTTGTCCCTGCGCTTTTGCAGCAACACCTTGCCATCCCGATGCACCACGACGCTCGCGCCCACAGCCTGCATCCGCTCGTGCCCAATCATGGCGCGCATACGCTTGATATAATCCATTACAGTCTCCCAATTTCTTCCCGCCGCACCGCCTCAGCGCGCCAGCGTTCCTCTTGCCGGGCAACTCGCCGCACGATCCCGCGCCCCACCGTCGCCCGCCATATGGCAATACCCAGCATCGCCGCCACCAACACCGCCACACAAAGCAGCAGCGCAGCGGCCTGCGACAGATAAAAGCACAGCAATATCAGGGGCAAAACGCACCCCGCCATGGCCAAACTCGCCGCCCGATGAAACCCGCGCAGCAACTCCGGCGAATCCTGCGAGGCAATGGCAAACCCGGTCATAATCTCATGTCGAACACCATAGCCGTAACGAATCGCCTCTTCAACACAAACCAAACAAGCACTCAAGGCTACCCAACTGCCCACATCCCAGGGCCGCATATGCACCCGCATACCCGCCCCAAACCAACAAAATCCAAAGCAAACCGCCAAAACCACCCCGCCAAGCACCGGCCATACCCACCGCCGCGAGCGCACCATCGCCAACGAAACAACCAAGGGCAGCAAAGCCAACCCCCACCGCCAAACATCAGCCCCCGCGACCACCGCCGCAAGCACCGCATGAACACCCGAGAGAATCAACAAATACAACAAAACCTCAACCCATTCCCTATCACCAAACATTGATCTCATGCTCACATTATATCACCCCACCGTCCCAGCCGCAACCACCCCACCAACCGGGATAAGCAAAGCGAAATCCCGCCGCGCCCACCAACACACCATGAAAATATCAACCCCAAACACCTCCACGCCGCCAATTCCCCATAACCACAAAGAGGGATAGATCCACCCAAACAAATTGCGATTTGTTCGGGGCCCGGAACGGGGGCCAATCCCCCTTATTTGAAAT
>JGI994J12354_10002900_pt1 | contig 16338 bp, 7 predicted proteins | sample IntmicLarv3ML3BL_FD_12354 | JGI IMG/M metagenome (IMG submission 12354) | reverse complement strand
ATTATAAGCTCCCCCTCGTTGTCGCCGTCTCGGAGAAGGTCGGTAACATCCAGCTCATACGGCGCGAAAACAAACATCCCCGCTTCTCCTCCATTTATGAACAGTTTAGCCGCCGGTGCACAAAGCTCACTCAACGCAATCTGATACCGCACTCCGTCAATCTTCGCGACCTTCACCGTTTGCGCCAGCGTCATCTGACCGGCAAAAAACCAATACCCGCTTTCGGTGATGTTGGAAATATCCACTGTATACATCGGCGATTCCACCACAAATTCACCCTTTGTGAAAATAGTTTTGCGCTCGCCGTGCCGGACACCGCCATCATGCCTGACGGCAAACCGCCCCGCCAAATAACAGCTTTCCAACTCCACCTCAACAGTAAGCTTGTTGCGTTCCGCCTCATGAACCGGGTCAAGAATTGTATGATATGTATGCTCTGACAATTGAAAACGCCGAGTATATATTATGGTATTTTCTCCGCATTGTATATATTCGCTGACATCAATTTTGCGGAAAGCATGGTCAATATAATACCCGTCCGCGCTTCCGTCCAGCGAATTACCGTTGAGCGTAATATGAGCGCTGTCAGGCTCCTCCACCAAAAGATACAGCTCATCAACCACCGCATCGTCCGCGACATTAAAGCAAAAACGGAGGTCAACATCACACGCACGCCGCAACGAAACAAGCTCATCTTGAATAAACAGCACTTCTTTTTCCGGCTGCCATTCGCCGCCGTCTATACGATATTCACAAATATCCATCGTATATGTATTCAAGGACTGTTCTCGTATTTCAAACCGCGAACTTAGCGGAACATTCCGAACCTCCGGCGGCTTCACGGCGGCAACATCAGTCCGCGTATTTGTTATAGAAATCAACCGGTGCTGATAACCTGTAAAGGTAATGCCCGTTACAGTTCGTCCGTCCACAATACCGGCAGCAAGCGGCGTATCGGTTTCATCCATTACATCAACCAAGCTAACCCCGCATTCACCCGTGACGGAAAAACGAATATTACGCTCCTCGCCGCCGAGATTAGCCATAAAGCACAATCTCGACCCGTTCTCCAATTCCCGAATTTGGAAGTGAACATCCTCACATCCCTCGCCATGAATCTGAATCGGCATAGAACAGTTGTAATCCTCGGGAAGCTGCTTCACCTGCTCTGCAAATTCGGCCAGCCGCCCGTCATTAATCTCACGGCCATTGACCATATGCGGCAACTTGCCCGTGCTGTATACAGTACCACCCGCCGCCAAAAATTCCAATAAAAGCGACAACGTAGTATCAGCTATAGTAATCATATCCGGAACAATTACAACCTTGTACCGGCATTGTCCCACCACAAAAGCACCGCCATCTATCCGGCCATGCGACCGCATTAGTGAATCGTCGCCGTAATGGTAGGGAATGTGCTGACCGCTGAGCCGGACGGACAGCGCAACAAACGGCTTTTCAAAAGCATAAACAGCATCAAACGACATTGGCGTATATGTCAAGTACGCCGACCGCAACGGATGAAGAACAAGCGTATCAACCTGCTCAGTTCCCATAGAAATCGCGGCACCGGTTTTTGCCAAATATTCATTGAGATAAGAATACACATCCCACCATGGCTGATGAACAAACAACGACGGCGGATAATCCCGTTTCCGCGAGCCTTTAAGGCTGTAGGATTCGAGATGCTGACAAACACGGTTGACACCATTGACAAACTGCCAACCGGCAATCCATTTCAACTCGTTAAAGCTGACATCCCATCCGCAAAGCCCAAAAGATTCCGTAAGTGTCTGGATTTTTCCAAATTGAGCAGCAGCACTCCCGAGCTGTTTTGGAATGACGGGCGAATCAATCTTGCGGCCCAGCCAATCAATGCCGGGAATATGAAAATACGGATAACACGCCATGACACCGGCAGTCGCCCAAAGCTGGGTCAAAAACAAATCCTCACCCATCATATGACCGGTCATTTTTGTGCCGTTTTGCTCACACCAATCGTACATCTGCTTTATAAATCCCTCGGCAATCATACGATTTATCAGCGTATAATAATCATACCGCACCGCATCGGACACATCGGTATCAAAAAACAGTCCCGGCAACGCGGCGACAAGGTCGTACCCGTATTCCTCACGGAACACATCCGCCAAAAGGTGCGACCACGGAGGTTTTCCGCCGTTTCCGTACTGGGGCTCATCAGTGAAGAAGCCCTTCAACCCGCCGTCAAATCCGCCGGGCAGCTTATCACGGTACACCTGATGAGTTTTCTCCAAAAACGCAGCAATAGCTGCGGGATTAAGCGCATCAATATAATGCGGATTAACCTCATAGACTATGCAATGGTCTCCCGCAAGCGGAACATCATGTATAACAGCCTTCCCGCCTTCAATACAGAAACAAATCAGCGTATTTTCCGGTGCAATGCCATCTTGCGCGGTAGTGGAAAGCAAGAGATATTTTTGCTGAAATTCCACACCGCATGCCGGCACACCGCCGTCAGCAAAACCGCTGGGCCAGCCGTTTTCGTCATATGCCCACGCTTCCATATTCAACTCATGCGACTTTTCGATGCAAGCCTGGATACATTCCATCCATTCATTGCCCATATATTCGGTAATCAATCCGCCCCGCGAATGCATGAAAAACCCACCAATGCCGGCAGCCGCCATTTGCTCCATCTGCTCCTGCAAACGCGCCGAATCCAGCTTGTCGTTCCAACTCCAAAACGGCAGGCTTCGATATTGCGGAGCGCGCTCCTTTATTTGACCAAGAATCATGGACACTTCACCCTGCATAACTACACCTGCAATCCTTAAAAATATTGGAAGCGCGGTTGTTCCGCCGAACGGTTAAGTCCGGCGGAACAGATATCAAATTATCTAAGTTTAATTGTAATAATCTCGAACGGCTTGAAATCAAACGAGAATTTACTGTCCACAAGCGATACATCGCTCTCCTCGCGCTCCAGCAAATCACACGCCGCTGCTTTCGCATAATCACGCGCACAGGCAACCACAGCCTTGCCGCAGCGACCCGACGGCTCATAAAACCGCAAAATCACACCGTCGCCGTCCTCAGCACGCTTAACGGTATCGAGAATCACGCCGCCGTCAACGTTAAACAACGAGTGGCCGTCCAGCGTTCCGCCGGCATTTTTAACCGTAAGCGGCAGGTTGTATTCATGGCCTTGACGAACAACATCCGAATCACCGGTACTGCCGGTATGGGGATAAAGCGCGTACCGGAACTCATGATGGCCGCGGTCAGAACCAATGCCGGGGAAGTTTTGTGCACGAAGCAGCGTAATGTCCATCTCGGTTCCCTTCACGCGATATCCGTACTTGCAATCGTTCATCAACGCCACACCATAATTGCTCTGTGACAGGTCGGCCCATTTATGCGCACACGCCTCAAACTTAGCGACTTCATAAGAGTTGTTATCGTTATTAGCACGGCGCAGGAAGCCAAACTGAATCTCATATGCGGCGGCATCTGCCACAACATCCACATCAAACATAGCACGCAGCATCTTGCAATCCTCAAGCCATTCAACCTCGGTGCGGAAATCCACATAAGCACGGCCTTCCTCAAGGCAAACCATCTGAGTAATGGTGGATTCACCGTACACATAAACCTGCTTCATAAACGCCATACATCCATCCACACCGGTGCTTTGCTCACGCAATGTGAAACAATCCGGCTCCATATAGCGGTATTCACGCGGAATATCCCAGCAATCGCCCAAATCATCCCATACCATAAGCCGGTTTCCGGCAGTGCCTTCACGCAGCGACTCACGTCCAACAACCTTATCGTATACCGAGGCCAAAGTGCCGTCATTGTTAAATGTAACACGCAGGTTAGCGTTTTCAATAACCAATCCGTCCGCTTTAAGGCTGGACAAATCCGAGTCCGCAACCTCTACCGGAGCCGCACTGAGTGCCGCCGCACGAACCTTCACCGGCTTACCGTCAACCACTACCCAGTCCCAACGATCCCAAGACAAGGTATTAACCGCAACCTTATCGCCGGAAAGCGCAGTACAAGCGCCGTCAATCATAGCGGTCAGACGCTCGGCAATTTTGCTGTATCCCTCGACCGATTCCTCATACACGCGATTAATGGAAGAACCAGGAAGAATATCATGGAATTGATAAAGCAGGAATTCCTTCCACATCTCGTCCAACTCATCCTGCGGATAATTCGCAGGATTTGTCATAGCGAGCAAGCACTCAACTTCGTGGAAAAGGTATTCAATACGGCGATTGTACCACTTATTAAGGCATTGGGTAGTATACGTGCCCTGATGCCGTTCAAAATACAGCTCGCCGCGATAAACGTCAAACCCGTCAATTTGTTTCGCCATACGCTCAAACGCGTCCTGCGCGAATCCCTGTTTAACAGGGCAAAGTCCCTGCAAATTCTTGATACGGTTAAAGTTTTCCAAATGCTCCTCACCCGGGCCGCCGCCGCCATCGCCGATTCCGAAGAACAACAGAGCCTCATCACAAACGCCCTTTTCGCTGTACACGCGCTCGGTTGTTTTGAGCGACCGCGGATACATCGGACCGTTATAAGAACCCTCAGCAATCATATGGCTCATAACCTGCGTACCATCAATGCCCTCCCACATAAAGGTGTGGTTGGGGAAGCGGTTCACATCATTGGCGGCAAGTTTTGCCGTCATGAAATAATCCACGCCGGATTTTTTCATAATCTGCGGAAGTGCCGCACTGTATCCAAAAACATCAGGCATCCAAAGATTGCGAATTTCCTGCCCAAACTCCTCCATAAAGAAGCGTTTACCATAAATAAACTGACGTACAAGGCTCTCACCACTCGGAACGTTGGTATCAGGCTCAACCCACATACCGCCCTGAAGCTCCCAACGGCCTTCCTTCACACGCTCTTTAACCCTGGCGTAAAGATCGGGGTAATCCTCTTTCACCCACTGATAAAGCTGCGGCTGAGATGCGCCGAAAATATAATCGTCATATCTCTCCATCAACTTGAGAGCATTAGCAAAAGTACGTCCGCCCTTGCGCTTGGTTTCACGAATCGGCCACAACCATGCAAGATCAATATGACTGTGTCCAAGCGTGGTGAGGTTAAGCGACGGAGTACCGCCGGTTTTGCTCAGCTCACGCGCCAAAATCTCACGCGCCTTGGCGACTTCCTCATCGGAAAAGGTCTTGAGAAGGCATGCCGCGTCGTGCATAGAGAAAAGCACCGAGCTATACTGCGCGCCCTCGACATCAAGACATCCCAACAAGTTCATCAAAATGAAGAAATCGGTATGCAGCTGCCACCGCTCTTCATGACGAATAGCGATTTGCGCCTTTTGAACACAACCGTCAATATGCTCGACCAAGGTCATGTTGCTGTTATTTCCCAAAAGATAGTTACGGCCGACATCCATCCAAAAATCGACCTTTTCCCCGCCCTTTGCTTCTTGCAAATACCAAACAATACGCTTAGGCGCGGACAATCCCAGTGCGCCGTCGTAATTTTTCTCAACACTGGTCAATCCTTGAACAGCATTGCCGTCATCGTCAAAAATAAGACATTCGCCGTCCACATCAATGTACAACACAACCTGTTTGCCGGCGGCAGACTGCGGCACTGTTCCGGTAACATGAAACCATGCACAATCCCAAAGAGCGCCCCATTTGACGCCCTCTTCCAACTTCACATGCCGGCCTTCGGTGCGCTTATCATACGTAACCGGTTCGGGCGTGATATAAGCCTCAAGCTCCAAAGGAGCAACAAACTCATGAACCTTTTCGGATAACTTGTCGAATACACGCGTAACATTCAGATAACAACGGTCTTTGATACGTGGCATTTTAATCACCATTTCCTTTTAAATTACATGGCAGACAAGATGAGCGGTACATATCCCGCAAATCCATCCAACCGTCTTTATTTTAGAGGAAAAACTTTATTAAGTCAATAGCTTTTTCGATATTTTGCGCTAATTAATTTAATTTGTAAACCAATACAAAAATGAAGCCTCTCCGCTGTTGATAAACACCTCAATTGTCTTGGTATCTCTGAGGATTTTCACATCTCTCACACAGTCGCATTCATATTTCAACTCACGCTCGCCATCATTTGTAACGATTCGCACCGACTTGTCGCCAACCTCCACAAGCTCATCGCTGTCAGTCAGCAAACTTGCCGCTTCCGAGATGGGCAGTGTGCAAATTTTACCGTCCTTCACAATAATTTCACGCGGAATAGTCAACGCACCGCAGAAATTGGTTTCATCATCCGGGCCATTCCACCAGTTGTGCGTCCATCCGATAATAATTCTGCGTCCATCAGGCGCTTCAAAGGTCTGCGGCGCATAAAAATGCGGTCCGATTTCGGGAGTTTGCACATCGGAAAGTGGTGTAAATTTATTGCCGTCAAAATCGCCGTAAATAAATTTTGTGGAATGAGAGTCAAGTCCAACCTGCGAAAACATGAGGACATATTTATCGCCAACAGCAAAGAAATCAGGGCATTCAATGACTCCGCCAAACTCCGCGCCCTCTATCAACACACCGGAATAATCCCAGTTATACAAATCGGTGGATTTATATAACAGCACCTTGCCGATTCCGTCCTTGCCGGAGCCAAGCACCATATAATATATGCCGTCAACCTCAATAACCTTGGGGTCGCGGAATTCGGCACTTCCGTCAACGGGAAAGGAGGGAATAACAGGATTACCGGCGTATTTTTCAAATGTAACGCCGTCTTTTGTGGTAACAATTGACTGTGTTTGACCCATTGTGTGTGACACGGTGGTATAAAAAATAATCATGGTGTCATCCTTCACCATCGCACTGCCGGAATAGCATCCGCCGGTGGTTACGCCGCCGTCATCCTCATAAGGCTGGTCGGGATACAACGCAATCGGCAGCTCCTCCCAGTTAATCATATCATCGCTGACAGCATGTCCCCAGTGCATAGTTCCCCATTTTTTATCATGCGGGTTATGCTGAAAAAACGCATGGTATTTGCCCTTGAAAAAGCACAATCCGTTTGGATCGTTCATCCAGCCATTTGCCGGCTCAAAATGGTGATTAAGTCTATGTCCTTTCATGTTTACCCATCCCTCTCTTTTTTGAAAAAAGTAATTAATTTCTACCGAAAACTTACCTATATATCATAACGGATTTTCACTGCTTCTGTCAATAGAGTTGTAACAAAACAATTAAAAAAGCATCACGAAATATCAACTTAGCCTGTCATCCTGAGCCTGCGAAGGATCTTGTGTATGCATTTAACTCTTCTCGAATTTGAGACGAGGATGGCAACATCCTCAATTTGCATACACACAAAAACGCTTCAGCGTTTTTCTAAAGTGGGATAAATTTTTAAGATTCTTCGCTTCGCTCAGAATGACAGGTTGTGTCCATTAAAATATGCCGGTTGTAGGGGTTGGCGTACTCGACAACCCGTATTTGCAACCATTACACTGTCAGAGATACGGTTCATCAGGGATTTCAAGCCTACAGCGGAGATTGCAAGACGCGTCCGCAATGATGGGAGGAGGGGTGTCGTTTCGCTACGGCCTTAATAGAACAAATCAATTATTATGACTTAACTTTTCCTTTGTCCTTATCACGACTAACCAATTAGCCCCGGCGGCAAACAACAGGTAATCCAACCAATTGCACACCGCCAGGGTAATTTAAAAGTTCCAATTTAAACGGCAAATCATACCGTCGCCGCATCAACGCGCGAAACGCACATCAACACGATTCAAAATCCGGGCTTACCAGCCGGGAAAGCTACCAAAATCGCCGGCATCTACCTGGTCATCAGAGCCAATGTTTGACCCCAAAATGCTGCCCACAGAAATGTCAGCAAATGCATTCTCCGCAATGTATTCCTCAATAAGCATGTCTGGTGCTTTGTATGCTTTTTTCATTCTTACAACCATTCCTTTCTTTAACTAAGGTTTAAAAAGATTCTACCATTTAATCTTGTTATAAAAATCCAAAACAGATTGGGTGAAGGTATATTTCCCGGTTTCCGGCTTTTCCGGAATCGCAGTAGGCGGCATCGGAAGCGTGATATCGTTACCGCTATCATCCTTTGACTTGACCCGTGTCCATGTTTCGATAACATACTGATCCGGCTTTCCGCCAACAGCTTCATACTGCTCAAACTGGTGCATAATTTGGTCATACCACACCTTATCCGCCGCATCTTTATCCCTGTTCTCATAATAATATCCATCAGAACCGAGATATTTGCCTTCCTCCGGCGACCAGTAAATCAAGCTGAACGGAATACCAATTTCCCTGCAATTATCCTCAACAACCTTGACTTCTTTCCATCCGTCCACTTCCTCGGGGAAGAGGTCGGCTCTCTTGTGATCCGTGAAATAATTCCAGTCTACATCAAGACGGAAAAAGTCAATTTCATCCTTCATAGCCTTGAGCCATGGATACGCGAAATCATCCGCAAAGGGGAAGGTGCCGATATCCCCGATTTGCAAGCCGGGGAAAGTTTCACGCAAGGCACGAATGAGATAAGTGGTATGCTCAACCGCAAAATCAAATTTTGCAGCACGCTGAGCCTTGATGTCATCAGCGGAAATGCCCTGTTCCTGCCAAATCCAGTCCCACACGCTGGGCGGGAATCCGGCATTCAACAGATTACAAAGCGGCTCATCAAAAGCAACAGCCTTGAGATTTGCGCCAAGCGCTTGAAACCTTTTCAAACGGGCAGTCAAATGGTCAACCATTTTCTTGCCGTAAGCAGTACCCCTGCCGTTGTTTTTTGCATAATCCCATTCCTTAATCGCGCCGATTTCAAGCGCGAGAGGGAGGTTATGCTCACGCATAGCGGCAAAACACTGCTTGAGCTCATCCTCGCTGAACAAATCAAGTATGCTGTCGGCAAAACCGAGCACATCAATGTTTCCAAGCGTTTCCGACCACTGGTCGGTATTCATCATAAGCTCATAGAACTTATTGTTCCTGGGCATCATCCAGAATTTCCCAATATCCTTCAACCGTATACCCTCTTTTCGTCTATCATTTCAAGTTTTCACCGGTTCAGCAAATGATAAATATCCAAAACCGATTGTGTGAAAGTGTGCTTTCCGTCCTCCGGAACTTCGGGGAGTGCTGTAGGCGGCATCGGAACAGTTTTCCAAACCGGATTGCCGCTTCCGTCAACCTTTGGCAGCCCTGTATCATTATCAATCTCTTGCTCTTGAATCTTGACCCGTGTCCATGTCTGAATAACATACTGGTCGGGGCTTCCGCCAACGGCCTCATACTGTGCAAACTGGTGCGTAACTTGATTGTACCACACCTCATCCGCGGCATCGCGGTCACGGGCTTCATCATAGAAACCGTCCGGACCGAGATATTTGCCTTCCTCCGGTGACCAGTAAATCAAGCTGAACGGCATCCCAATGCTTCGGCAATATTCCTCAATAATCTTAACCTCTTGCCACCCAATATCCTCAGTAGGATACACATCGGGTCTTTTCGCATCGGTGAAATGATTCCAATCCACATCAAGACGATAGAAATCAATTTCATCCTTCATGGCATCAAGCCAATATTCGAAATAGTTATCAGCAAAAGGATAAGTGCCGATATCACCAATCAATATACCGGGATATGCCTCACGGAGCTTGCGAATAAGTATAGTCGTTTCCGCAATAGCGAAGTCAACTTTCGCATCGTCATCACCAATCCAACCCCATACACTGGGGTCAAAAGTGGGATTGAGCAAATTCGCAATCGGCTCATCAAAGGCGATAACACGGACATCCGCACCCAACGCGATTGCTTTATCTATCCGCGGTTTCAAGCTGTTAAACATGGTCTCGCCGTAATATGTACCGTGTCCCTGAGGATTCAACTCCCAGCCCCATTCTTTGATGGCGCCGACTTCGAACGCCAGCGGAATGTTATACTTCCGCATGGCGGCGAAGCTCTCGGTCAATTCCGCATCCGAAAAAATGTCAAGTATACTATCGGCGAAGCCAAGAACATCAATCGCTAACGCGGTTTCACTCCAGTCACTGACATTGGTCATCAGCTCATGAAACTGGTCGTTTCTTGGCATCATCCAAAACTTGCCGCTACCAACTAAAAGTTTTTTTTTGCTGTTGCAGAATTATAGCTTTCGGAATTTGAAGGTGTATAAGCAACGATGTCCAAAACAGTTTCGCTGCCATCATCGCTTACATAGTTTGCATAAGGAACCGCAATGTATTCTGTGTTTTTGAGTTCGTCTGTAATGTTGATGATGCGTGCCGAGAAATCAACATACTCGTCGCAACGGTCGAGCAACGAAGTTGTCGGAACCTTTTTGAATTCACCCGAAGTTGTATTGGCCGCAACCCAATCCTTTGCGCTTTGGGCATTGGTCCAAGCGGACACTGTTGATGCCTTGACAAGCATTGTTCCGCATGTTACCAGCTTATAATCAACGCTGTCAACCGTAATATTGCGATACGCGCGTGTTCCGAATTGCAATCCGGCAGACGGCTCGTCTCTTGTGCTCACACCGAACACTTTGAGAGCGTTATCGCTGGTATTATTGGTTGTAATAGCCGCAGTGGTGAATGTATCCGCAACAAAATCAGCAAAAATCTTGATTTCACCGGTAGTGTTTCCGGCGGCTGTTATGTTGTAGAAAGATACGGAGGTGTTTTCATTAGCGGCCTGTGCATCGCTGTCAACACCATCATAAAAACGTGAATTCACACGTCCGGCGAGGGGGCGCATGGCCGACCATGATCCGCCAATATTTTCGGAATAATACAGCATGCCGCCCTTGAGCATTTTGCCCGCGGGGTTGGTAACTGTAACGTTGTATGTGTCAGCCTTGTGACCAAGCTGTACATCAATGGCATTGGTCGCTTCTGTCATCGCAGCACCGGAAAGAGCGGCGCCAGCAGCGTCAACGAAGGTGACATCAGCGGCCTTTTGGTTTCCAAAGTAAATGTTGCCAATGCGGATATTTGTATCGCACAGATTAGAACCCAAAACCTCGTTAACAAACTTTATATTGCCGATACTTCTCAACTGAGCTCCGCCGACATTATGAGCATTCGTAACTCTTGCCGGGTCTGAGTTCATTGCATCAATAGCGGCTTGGTGAGCGGTGTATAATGCTCCGGTGGAATTTCTCTGGTCCGGCAGCTCAACAACAATATGATTCCAACCGCTTCTAACTATCTGCTTGCCAACATCAAAGAAGTATGCGCTTCCGTCACCAGTAGAAACATACCCATCGCCCGGATAGTTCGCTCCGGTTTGAACCTTAAGTCGCAATGAAGCATAATCTTGAACCGGCAATACATAACCATTCGGATTTCCGCTTGGAACAATCACTTTCGTGATATCTTCGACATAAATGTCCATCTCTAAAGTTCCATATCCACTGGCATCAAATCCGGCATACTGATCCGCCGCATTTTTGTAGTAGAATGTTGCCCACTCTACTCCGACACTTCCAAGAGCATTGCCAGCACTGAATACCTTATACTCTCCGCCGGCTTTCGGTGCCGGAGCGGGTACTTCACTGCTCATAGGAGTGCGCTTATCTGTCAAAAATGCGTTGCCAAATCTAATATCTGATTCGAGAGTAAGTCCTGTTTCCAAAGAAATTCTCAACCGGAACAATCTCTCCAAATCCGGCACAACGGTGGTCTGATAACCTTCGCCGCCAAACCAGTCATTATCGGCTTCTTCTTTGAAAGAATTCCATGCATTCGCCAAGGCGACAAAATCGCGGTCTTGGATAAATTGTCTTTGATCCATCAATGGAATCTCTACACGATTCCATCCGGTGGTCAGTTGGGGCTGGAGATTAAATTTAAGTTCGCCCTCACATTCAGGCGTTCCGCTTGGCCCCGGGTCGGTTCTATTGCCGCCATGGCTACCAGTACCGGCAGTTTTTCCATTAAAGGTCATGTTAAAACCTTCTGTAGCAGTTGCGCTGCCCGCGAACACTGTATCTATATTAGTAATATAAATATCAACCAAAAGGGTTGCCCAGTCGGCATAGTTTACCTGTTCGCCGCCATTGGCAAATGTCCATGCATTGTCTACTACGTTTCCGCCTTGACTGGCAGCCGTGATAGGCTTATGTGCAGTGTCTCCGCCCGTGTTGCTTCCGTCCATAACACGGACATAGTCAACGAACTGTGTACCGGTCGGATTGCCAAGAAAGTCAACATCGTTAATATCTCCGGCAGCAGCCGAAACAGAGATAAACAGTGTGCTCATCAGCGTTGCGACCAACGCGGCCGCACATAAAATTGAAAATAGCCGTTTGCTCATTTTTCTTTGCATGATTTGTTTCCTCCTTAATTTTTGGGTATAAACCTACAAGGGTCTTGCGCAAGTTACTATAGTCAATTGACTATAGTTTTCGCTGTGACTTAATTCGTCGAAATTCCCCCTTTTTCGATGTTTGTATATAATAATGATAAAATAACGCTGATTTTAATGTCATCCTGTCACCCACACCATCCTTGTCATCCTAAGCAGCGCGAAGGATCTAAAACGTCATCGCACCCTGTAAAAAGATTCTTCACTTCGTTCAGAATGGCAGGCTATAACTTTGTCAATGCATCCTGTCACTTGTACCGCATTTGTCATCCTGAGCAGCGCGAAGGATCTTAAACGTCATCGCACCCCGTGAAAAGATTCTTTACTTGGAATGACAGCATTAATCTTGCACACTTAAAAACACAAAACACCACGAAAACATTGAATCTTCGTGGTGTTCGTTAGCTTTTTTTCGAGCATAACAGAAGAGAACAGCCCCATAATTCATCCTCTAAATTATACTATCATAAAGCTAATAAGTCAAGATATTTTTGAATATTTTTATGCATTTCTTACATTGTGAGCGCTTTTGCGGTTTTTCCATGCTTAAACATCTGCGACAACCTAACTAATTCAACGGTTCGTCAAGCGCTTTGAGCATAGCGTCAAGGTTAGCCTTTGGTGTGCCGCACTGAACAGTATGCGAAACAGCAAACAAATATCCGCCATTTTTGCCGAGGTCACGGACAAGCTGTTTCGTTTTGTCATACACCTCGTCCGGCGAAGCTTCAATCAAGAAATCCTGTGTATCCGGGCCGCACATCATGACAATACGGTCACCAAATTCGGCTTTTATTTCAAGATGGTTCATATTATTGGCGCTTTCCTGAATAGGATTAAGCAAATTCAACCCGATATCGCACAAATCGCCAATGACCTGCCGGATGCTGCCGCATGAGTGGTACCCGATAAGCGCATCAGGGCGAACCTCGCGAATTTTCGCAATAATACGCTCCATACGCGGACGAATCATCGCACGCCAGCTATCCGGCGACATGAGCATGTTTTGCTGAGAACCGAGGTCATCGCCGAGCCATATCCAATCCGCGCCGCGTTTCAATGCCTCCACCGCTACCTTTGCGGTAAAATCAGCGGTACGGTCGAGCAACACTTCCGCTTCATCGGCTTCGCTGACGATATCCATCAGCAAATCTTCCATTCCGCGCAGGTGATACGCCGGCTCAAACACCGAACCGGAGATGTCCGCGCCAATGAAATATGTATCGCCATATTCCTTGACAAGCGCATCAAATTTCTCAAAACGCGCGGGATTCATTGGATCGGGGAAAGGATATGCCGCGATTTCATCAGCATCCATATCAGCAAGAGGATTTTCAACCACCATGTTATAATCGCCGTCGCGTTTCCATGTAATTCCCCACTCATCAGTGAAAGAACTTCCCTCCGGAACATCGCGTTCCATCTCGCCGTTAATCGACAGCCATGTGGACATTACGTCATTTTTGAGGTATTTCAGCGAAAGGTCAGCCCTCGACATACCAAGCTCTTTTTCGAGTTGATGTCCCAAAGCGTTGCCCAGCCAAATAAATCTCGGTATACGGTCAATATCTTGAAACCGCATCGCGGCATATACACGTTCTTTTGGTGTCATAATATAAGTCCCTTTCCTTTATATGTGTGCAGAAATTCGAAGAAACACCGGATGTTTCTTCGAATTTCTAGCGACTTTTGTATTGGGTTTTGTTTGTGAAATAACAGCGCCCTAATCCTTCAACAGGAATGATAAAACCTCAAACGGACGGAAATCGAATGTGAATTTTCCGCTGTCAATATTAACCGGCTCGCCGGGATTTTCCAGCATATCGCACGCGCATGCACCGGAATATTTTCCGGCGAGCGATACCTCGGCAGTGCCGCCGCATCCGTTGGGGTCATAGAATCTCAGCAGTGTACCATCCCCGGATTCGGTGCGTTTAACGGTGTCAAGGAATACCCCGCCATCGACACTGAACATAGACTTACCGCTGATTTCGCCATCCGCGGCTTTGATTGACAGCGGAAGGTTGTATTCATATCCCTGTTTTGCAACATCGGAATTAGCAGTGTCGCCGGTATGGGGGTACAACGCGTATCTGAATTCATGCCGTCCGCGGTCAGAGCCAATACCGGGGAAATCCTGCGAACGCAACAGATGCAAGTCGAGCACGGAATCCTTGACACGATATCCGTACTTGCAGTCGTTCATCAACGCCACGCCGTAATTACCCTGTGACAAATCCGCCCATTTGTGTGCGCATACTTCATATTTAGCGGCTTCATACGGATTGTTTTCGCTGACGCCGCGGCGGAGGAATCCGAATTGAATTTCAAAAGCGGCGCTGTCGGCCACGATATCAACGTCAAAGCTTGTGCGCAGCATTTTGCGATCCTCGTACCAATCCGCCACGGTGCGGAAATCAACATATTCGCGGCCTTCTTCAAGACATACGGTTTGAGTGATGGTAGATTTTCCATATGCATATACCTGCTTCATACAGGCGGCACAGCCATCAACGACAGCGGTCTGCTCTTTTAATGTAAAGTATTCCGGCGTGGTGTGCAGGTATTCAATCGGAATATCCCAGCAATCTCCGGCATCCTGCCAAACGGCAAACCGGTTTCCAGCCGGAACGCGCATGGTTTCACGGCCATTTGCCTTATCATACACTGACGCCACAGAGCCATCAGCATTAAATGTTACACGAAGCGCGGCGTTTTCAATGGTGTTACCCTCGGCACGAAGAACGGTCAAATCAGCAGGGATTTCGTTGACCGGTTCAGCGCTTAGCGCATTTGCGGCGACCTTAATCCTGCGGCCGTCAACCTCTACCCAATCCCAGCGATTCCACGACAGCGAATTAACCGTTACCGCACCATGTCCCGCCAGCTTCGCACAAGCATCGGCGGTCAGCTCAGCAAGGCGTTGTTCCATCTTAGCGTATCCGGCAATGGACTCGTCGTACACTCTGTTAATAGACGAACCGGGAAGAATGTCGTGGAATTGATAAAGCAGGAATTCCTTCCAAATAGCCTCAAGCTCCTCGACGGGATAGTCGGCGGGATTAGTCATTGCCAGCAGGAATTCCAGCTCATGCAGAGCAAATTCCAGTGTACGGTTGTACCATTTTGACTTGCATTGACTGGTATATGTGCCTTGATGACGTTCGAAATACAATTCGCCCTTATATACATCATAACGATGCTTATTAACCGCTAAACGGTCAAACAAATCCTGCGAAAAGCCCTTATTAATCGGCACAAGTCCCTGCAAATTACGCAAACGGGCATACCTCTCCATATGCTCCTCGCCGGGTCCGCCGCCGCCGTCGCCAACACCATAAAATATCAGCGCTTCCTCACAAATTCCGTTTTCAAAGTGGTTCTTTTCCGCCAGCATAAGTGATAACGGAGTCAACGAACCATTGTATGTACCCTCGGAAATCATATGGCTCATAACACGGCTGCCGTCAATACCCTCCCACACAAAGGTGTGATGCGGGAATCGGTTAAACTCATTCACGGCAAGCTTATTTGTCATGAAATAATCCACGCCGCATTTCAGCATTATCTGCGGGAGAGCGGCGCTGTATCCAAACACATCCGGCAGCCAAAGATTGCGGATATCCTGTCCGAATTCCTCTTGATAAAAGCGTTTGCCGTACAGGAACTGGCGAATCAGGCTTTCACCGCTGGGAACATTGGTGTCCGGCTCAACCCACATGCCGCCTTGAAGTTCCCACCGGCCCTCGCTCACGCGCTCTTTAATACGGCGGTAAATATCGGGGTAATCCTCTTTCACCCAATCATAAAGCTGTGGCTGTGACGCGCCAAACACGCAATCATCATATTGCTCCATCAGCTTCAAAACATTAGCGAAGGTACGTCCGCCCTTGCGGCGGGTTTCGCGAACAGGCCACAACCACGCCAAATCTATATGAGCGTGTGCCAGTGCAGTTAATGTAAGTGACGGGTC
>JGI994J12354_10002899_pt1 | contig 16341 bp, 4 predicted proteins | sample IntmicLarv3ML3BL_FD_12354 | JGI IMG/M metagenome (IMG submission 12354) | reverse complement strand
TCTTTCGGAAACATTCAGCTGAGAATGATCACCAAAGACCCAGCAGTCAGAATATATCGGTTTATATCTTGCATCTCTGTTCCCTATTCTGCTGAGACTTGACACTACAGAAGGAACGGAATTCTCTCCGAAGATGTGCGGACGGTCTCCCTTCCTTTCCGCTCCGATGTTCTCTTCACTGCGTTCGTCTCCTTCCGTGCTGTGTCCACCTTCCGCGTTGTGTTCATCTTCTTTGTGTCTACCTTCCGCGCTGCGTTCGTATTCTATGTAACGCTCGTATCCTTTCCTTCTGCGTTTACTTTCCGTGTTGCGTTCATCTTCTCTGTGTTTACCTTCAGTGCTGTATTTATCTTCCGTTCCGTTATCCAACATCCTCTCATATGTTTCAAGATCGACGACCGTCACGTCCTCTTCGGAAGTTATCCTGACCATGTTCACACATCCGTTAACGTGAATGACGATCTCGCAGCGAAACGTTCCGCATCATTCATTGCATAATCAAGCTGTTCCAAACAGCGGTATGTCGCCATCATGCAGGTCTCACATTCTCTGTCCTCCGGTTCGCGGTCCTTCAGGACCGCACGCGAAGCATCCGTATCGGTCTCAGGGAACCTTTCCCAGCTTTTTCCGATGATGCCAGAAGGTTCGCAGGGGCACGAAGAGCATTTCTTCCCCGATGACAGTGAATACGTAAGGGCATCTGCCCTCGCGAGTCTGTTCATTATCTCCACTGTGTCGCCAACGAATTCCGTGTCCCTTGACGTACGGAGAAGTATCCTTTCCGGTTCCCCAGTTCTTACGATATGGGATACGATGCATCTGATGCATACCGTTCCGTATATGCTCGGTACGTTCCCGCAATGTCTGCAGTCAACAAGCAAACGTTCGTTCTCCAGTTTTGCGTTCACTTCCTCTTTCTTCCTGAAATTCGGTAATCGTATGTTCATGAACACCTATTTTTTCAAAGACGTTTATAGGAGAACGATTACAGTTAGTATAATTCGCATCTTTCGGAACGGAGATGATGAAAAGGATTAACTACTGAATCCTATGACCGTTCGTGGAAATACTAGCACCTGCAGGATCGCCCGAAGCACTCGCGGCAGCGATAGACGGAGGAGCGGATGCTGTCTACCTCGGAGGTAAACAGTTCGGTGCAAGGAAGAACTCGGTCAACTTCGAAGACAGCGAAATAGAAGGCGCGATAAAGTATGCGCACGAGAAGAACGTAAAAGTTTACGTTACTGTCAACACACTCATAAAGGACAGTGAGATGAACGAAGCCGTATCTTATATACGGTTCCTGAAGAACATCAACGCAGATGCGGTGATAATCCAGGACATCGGATTACTGAATGCCGTAAAGAACGTCAGCATCGAAAAGCATGCCTCAACGCAAATGGGGATACATTCCAAAGCCGGACTGCAGTGGTGTCACGAGAACGGGATATCACGTGCGATACTGGCAAGGGAACTTACGTTGGAAGAGATGAGGGAAGTGATCAAAGACTCTCCGATAGACGTTGAGATATTCGTTCAGGGTGCGTTATGCTACTGTGTATCAGGAGGATGTCTGTTCTCAAGTCTGGCGGGAGGACGTTCCGGGAACAGAGGGGAATGTGCGCAGCCCTGCCGTAAACGTTACGTTACGAAAGGGCGTAAAGGATATCTTCTGAATACACGGGATCTGTATTGTGTCGATCTTCTTGATGAATTCAGAGAAATGGGAATAGTTTCCATGAAGATAGAAGGGAGGATGAGAGCTCCCGTTCACTCTTACTTAACGGCGAAGGTATACTCGTCAGCAATGAAAGGCGAAGATGCCGAAGAGGAAAGAAAACTCTTGGAAACGATATTCAACCGCGGATACGGACATGGTTACATGGACGGTGTTCAGAATGTTGTTCAAACGGTATATCCGGATAACCGCGGATTGTTCTTGGGAGAGGCGGAGATAAACAACAATCGCCTGAACATGAAGGATCTGAGACTGAACATCAAGGACGGCATTTCCATATACAAAGGGGAAGAGAAGGTCGGAGGTTTCAAAGTAGGCGATGAGAACGCGACCATACCGTTCAAGATACCCGAAGGAACGTACGAGATATTCAGAACGTATGATCCTAGGATAGACGTAGTGAAGAACAGCTTTTCCGATGTTCCGAGATTCACGGGAAAGACGAAAAGACCGCCTGTCGCGAAACTTCAGGAACCCGTTCCGAGAAAGAGGACCAACGCGGACATTTCTGTGTACGTATCATCAGTAAAAGTATTGAATGCGGTGAAAAGACACGCCGATCGAATATATTTTGAAATGAACGACGAACTGCCGGAGGCCAAGGAGATATGCGAAGGTCTCGGAAAGGAGATAGTAACGATATTGCCGCGTTTCTATGTCTCTGACATTGATACTGAGGGGCCGGTCATGGTACACAACATAGGTCAGATGCACGCTTACAAAAATGAACGTAAATACGGAAGCTGGCACATGAACATGTTCAATTCATTCTTCCCCAACGATGCGTATCAGATGACGTTATCCGCAGAGATGTCGAAACATGATATACAGGATCTTTTGGGACGTTACGGCGGAAGGGTGGAACAGATGGTGTTCGGACGTACGGAGATGATGATCACCAGGGATCCGGACATGAAGAACGGAACGCTGACCGACGAAAAGGAATATCAGTTCCCGGTGTTCCGTGACAGCAGAGGATGGGCACACATACTCAATTCCGCTGATCTGATGCTGTTGGATCACATCACGGACATGGAGAAGATGGGCATCGATTCATTAGGATTGGACCTCAGAAGAAGACCTGCGGAACTTGCCAAAGTGGTCGCAGACGCGTTCAAGACAAAGAACTGGAAACTGAAGGACAAGATCAAGGAGATCTGCGGTTCGATCACGTATGGTCATTATACCAAAGGACTGAACTGACAACGTAGTCTAACTGTAACGTCCATCAATCAAATACTGCACCCTCATTTTTCAAACTGTGCTGAACAGAAGAGCAGAGAGCGGGTTCATGGGCGCCATGATCGCAGTTATGGCAATAGTGACCGTGCTCATGGTGTTCCTTGCCGTATTCCCGACGGCGTTCGAATCTGATGATGACGATGATGTTCCGATACATTTCATGGATAACGTATCCGTAACTGACGGAAAGATGATCTTCAAAACAAATATGGAAGAATTCCTGAAGAAAGAGGATATCAAAGGGATAAAAGTGATCATAAGACCGATCGGATTCGACGGATCATATTCGGAGATGTTCGGTTCATTCGATCCTGATAACATCACGGTCAAGACAGGAACGATCGTCCTTCCCGTGGACGACAGGACACTGAACGCAGAATATGAAGTGGCGGTGTGGTCATGAACCTCAAAAGGAAAGGAATGGCATCGATGATGGATGCGATGCTGTTCATAGTTGTGTTGGGGATCGCGGTGTCAGTGATATTCGTTCACGTTTCATACGAACCATCGGAAACATCCGCGAAAGACGTTCACGATGATCTTTTCAGAACACAGCTGAGAGTGTCTGATGTCTTTGATATCGATGATGATCGGGTGATGCCGCTGTGTGACCTTCTCGTTGCGTATTTCCTAGCTGAGGAGGGGAGAATTATAGAGTTTATCCTAAATGTATTAAATAACACAATATCAGGAACTTTTTTCTTCACTTGTGCAGCATTAGGCAGTACGATCGAGATCGGATCCGAAGGTTCCGGTCCAAGATCGTCTTACCACGAATCAATGAAAACCCCCTTTGGTACGTTAGAAACATCACTTTGGATATGGTAAACAGGCCTAAATTCACAATTTATGAAAAAGATCGTAACACAACGTCAATCATCGGCGACGGGGGGCACGACTCTTGTTCGTAATAAAGTTTTCTTTTGAGTTTATACAATTGTAATAGTCGATATTAAGTACCTTCACTTGGTTGCCATTCTGTTTTTAAAAAATCGCAACGAGGAATTTAAATGAGGTCGAAATTCAGCAAAGGCAAGGCCGCAATGGTCTTTGCAATAACAGTCCTAGCAATGCTCGCAATACCGTTCGCGTTCAACGGACCGGGCACAGATAACATGTCAGGGGTACTGGCGAGTAGCGTAACATATTACGATGAACAGGGAGGCGACGAGATACGAAATGAGACGTATCCCGCAGGCAGTGTGCCGATATTGTTCGACATACTCCCAGAAAAAGATGAACATGTCTTCCTGGGATGGGATGAAGATCCTGTCGCAGCCTCACCAACATTCCCGATCACAGACGATTATTCCTCAAGGACAGCTTCTCTTACCAGTAACATATCATTATACCCCATTTGGGCGGAAGCGGTCGACATCATCATACCCTCGCCGATGGCCGAAGGCGGTTTTATCAGTATTCAATACGATTCAGGTTCATTCACGGTCAATAACAACGGCACAGGCCCGGAGCCTGTCGCAGGCAACGCATTCCGGGTCACAGGGGACATCGGTGCAGGGAACATAATGATAGACATCGGTTCCCGAACGGTATACCTTCTTTTGGACACGGTCGAAATGAATTGCGGCACAGGAAGTGAGAAACACGGTTCGATCATCATCAACGGCGGCACAGCGGTCATCCAATACCAAGGAACGAACACGATTCGGAACGACTTCTTCGACCATGCGGCCATAAGAGTGGCTGAGACCGCAAAAACAGTACTTGCGGGACAGGGCAATGCGGTCCTGTCGATAACAAGGGATCCGTCAGCAACGAATCTGTCTGATTCATGGGGAGCCGCAATAGGTGGGGCTGCAGCGGAATACACTGGTTCCATTGTCATTGAATCAGGGATCTTGAACATAGACATCGATCACGAGGGTGTGTGGAATGCTCCCGCCATCGGTGCGGTGCTCGGCGGCGGACCGATAGAACTGAACGGAGGGCAATTATCCATAGTCCGCACTGACGGATACACCGGCGACAACGTTTCCGGACACAAGAAGATAACACTTACGACATCAGGTGAAGGATCGGGATCATTCAGATACGCATTCGGCGACCGTCAGCTGAGGACAGCTGTCGCGGGCGATGTGTACGTGCCCGAAACATCTGACGTGACGCTGGCAGCAGTCCCCGACCCGAAGAATGGGTTCGTTGCATGGAGCGGTGATCTGACCGGCAGCACAAAGTCTCAGGAAATATTGAACATCAGCTCCGACAAAGAGATAGACGCACAGTTCGGAAAGTCCATGGTCGAGGTCACTGCTGAGATAGTCGGAGACGGAACAGGTACGATAGAATACAATAACGGCAGCACATGGGTGCCTTTCACATCTCCTGTTTCCTTCAAAGAGGATTCGAACATTGAAGTAAGAGTAACTCAGAAAGCAGGTGATGTAGGTCAGTTCTACCGCTGGATAGGCGGAATATACGGTCAGATCAACACGTCAACGCTGAAGGTCGTCGGAGATGCTGACGGAGAACAACTGTTACGCGCGGAGATGACCACGTTGGGAATGTACAATGTGACACACACCGTGATCGGTAACGGAACGGGTCATGTAGAATACAGGATCGTAGACGAATTCGAGAACAGCGACAACTGGGTCCCGATGCCCGCAGGCGCGCTGAAGGTCAAACTGGGATCCGATCTCTATCTCAGGCCGGTCGCTGAACTCGGTTCGGAATTCATATGGTGGACCGGAGCTGCAGGCGGTCAGAGCGACCCCGCAGTGATCAAGGACGTAAATGTAGCAAAAACATTCAGTGCAGAATTCACCACTGATCCTTTGCAGACGATCGAGGCAAGCACATACAACTCGGACGTAACGCAGAAAGGTGTCATAGAATTCTGGCAGAACGATGCCTGGCAGACGATGGGCGATGAACTCAGGGTCAGGGAAGGAGACACGATCAAGGTCAGGGCAACAGGTACCGGAAGCGGTACAGGACAGGAACAGTTCCTGTGGTGGGAAGGCGACATCAGAGGTCAGGCAGTTGAACAGGACATACTTGTGAACGTCGGAAAGACAATAAAGGCGATATTCACAGACCAGCCGCTTTCAAAGGTGACCGCAGGAAGTGTCGGCGTAGAATTCTTCCAGGATGGTGTATGGCAGGCATTCCCGTCCTATGGGCTGAAGATAATGACCGGCGGATCGATCGACCTGAGGGCCTCAGGAATAGGAACATTCATTTGGTGGACAGGCGCATTGAGCGGACAGGTCAACGAACAGGAACTCGTAGCGGACGGTGACAAAACGATATCAGCGGAATTCGCTGCGACCACAAGGACAGTGACCGCAACAACATCCGGTGATGACGAATACGGAAAGGTGCAGTTCTATCAGAACGGCATATGGCAGGACTTCTCAGATTACACAGACGGGATCAAGCTGGCCACAGGCGCCGGCATCCAAGTGAGGGCGGCCGTTGACGCAGGATACACAGAGGATGTATCATTCCTGTGGTGGTCGGGCAGCCTTTACGGCCAGTCGGATGTTGAGAACATCAAAGCATCCGAGGATATAGCAATAGATGCAGAGTTCGTATCGAACGAGAACATTGCAAAAGTGGACATAAATATCATCGGTTCAGGTTCTGACACGTACAAGAACAACAGCATCCAGTTCGCACAGAGTCAAGACGATTACATCGCGGGAAAATGGCAGAACATCCTTGGAGGTTCGGAGACATCCGTTACATTGAATGTCAGGAAAGGCCAGGACCTCGGGTTCAGATCCGTCACATCAGCAGGTACATTCCTGTGGTGGACGGGAGACCTCGGAGGACAGACGGATACGCAGCTGTTAAGCAGCATAACCGAAGATGCGGAAATACAGGCTTACTTCACGACGAATGCCGTGTACACCGTGACGGGAAAGGTTCTCGCGGCAGGCGACCCCGGAAAGGTACAGTATCTCCAGAACGGGACATGGCATGACTTCACAATTCCTGTGAAGGTCGAAACAGGTTCGTCACTTGATGTGAAGGCCTTGGAGATTGAGGACAGATTCATATGGTGGACAGGAGACCTTTACGGACAGAACCCGATCAAGACGTTGGAGAACATAGTGGTGTCCAAAACGATCACGGCAGAATTCGCAGCTGTAACGGAGACCATCACAGCAACAAGATCATTCGCCGACACTGAAGTGGACGGAAGGGTACAGTTCTATCAGAACAATGTCTGGCAGGATTTCGGGACCGCGGACACGACCCTCGGTATCGGGACGATATACGTTAAGAAGGGCGCGGACCTGGAAGTAGGTGCGTACGTCTTCCTGAAAGAAGGTGAGACCGGTTCATTCGTGGAATGGAGCATAGGTCTTTCAGGCCAGGTATCTCCGCAGATCGTACCGTCGATCACAGAACATGTTGACATAAACGCAGTGTTCACGATCAAGATGCTCTATGTGGTCAGAGCAACGATCATCGGAGACGGTACGCTGGAGTACTTCCTGGATACATCCGGTGAGACCGAATACATGCCATTCCCGGCAGAAGGGGTAAAGGTTCCCGACACGGCCAGCATATATGTCAGAGCGGTCAACGGTACGACCGGAGCGGGCGATTGGGAATTCCTCTGGTGGTCCGGCGCACTGAGCGGACAGGTGAAGGAACAGACAATAACAGTGAACGGCCATGATGCATCGATAACCGCAGAATTCTATGGCGACCTGGCGGACCTTGGTGCGGATGTAACGGGACAGGGCAAGATCCAATACTTCCAGAACGAAAGCTGGCAGGACATATCCGTAACATATCCTGCGATACTGCGCGTAAGGGAGAACACCGAACTGACGCTGAAGGCGGTCGGAACGACCGACGAGTTCATCTGGTGGACCGGCGCACTGAGCGGACCCGTTGAAGAACAGACCGTGAACACATCAACCGGAATGAATGTATCCGCAGTGTTCTCACCAGATGCAAAAACGGTGACAATGACAACATCGGGGACCGGTTCCGGTACCATCCGGTTCTATCAGAACGGCGTATGGCAGGACATTCCCGAATCGGGCAAAGTGAAAGTGGTGAACGGAAGCGACCTGACCGTGAAGGCAGTGGCCGACACAGGAACATTCCTGTGGTGGACCGATGTTGCACAGGGCGATCCGACGAAACACTACATCTGGGGACAGGACTCCGGAGAAACTTCGGGCAAATTGCTTTCAACGATAGAACATGACCTCGTGCTGAACGCAGAGTTCGCATCATCCGCGAGGACGCTCACAGGCGGCAAAGAGAGGATCGGAACAGTTAACGCGGGAGCGGCGGTCTCAGGGACCGTTGAGTTCGAACAGAACGGCGTTTGGCAGGATTTTGCGGATTACGCAGGAAGCAAAATACTTGTCAACTACGACTCATCGATGAAGATCAGAGCTGTTGACGGTGCCGATCAATTCATATGGTGGATCGGAACACTGGAAGGCCAGGACGCAGGCGACCATTGGATCAGAATGGATCGTGACAGGACCGCAACGGCACAATTCACCGCAGAGACCGTAAAGGTCACGGTCAGCTGGGAGAATAACGACATCCCCGGAGTTTTGGATGAGGATAAAGGTGCGGGATCGGTCAGATACCTGCAGAACGGCCGCTGGCACGGATTCCCGGGTACAGGGAACACGAGCACGATAATCATCGCAAAAGGTCAGGAATTCAGGATAGATGCAGTAGCATCTGTCGGGAAATTCGATGTGTGGCGTGACACATTATCAGCAACACCTGCCAGAACATTCACTTCCGACGGCTCCGCCGATTATTCGACCGAGTCGGATATCGCCATCGGAAAGGACGTAACGGCACTGTTCGTTACGAAAGCAACATACGACATCCATTGGGACGTCGTCTCAGGGTTTGACCCATATACACACACCAATGAAGGTGAGATGTGGATACAGGTCAAGCCCAAAGGCGCTTCGGTCTACGGTACAGCGTATAAACTCGTGCCCAACGGATCCGGACTGAGGATAGAGACCGTAGGCATCGGCAGTGACGTCAAACTATGGATAGAGGGAACCACAGGTTCGTACAAGCTCATCGAGTGGACCGGAGACAATATAAAGGACGGTCGTGCGCTCACACAGGAGATAACGAACATCACTCACGATAAACACGTTTACGCAAAGGTCGCGGAAGCATATGAAGTGGAATCCCAGGCAATAGGATACACCACGGTGGGTGAGGACGGATACGGCACAAAGACATACGCCGGAACAGGTGAGATAAGATACTACTACGTCAACTACTACGGCGTAGAATCCTGGCTGCCTCTTCCTGCAACAGTGAACATTGAAAAAGGCACCTCATTGAGATTGCAGGCAGCAGGAACGTCGGGATCGATATTCATGTGGTGGACCGGTACGGGAGTATCGGGACAGGATTCCGAGATAACCCTTACGCCCGCAGCCGATATAACCGGTGCCGATAAAGTGACCGCAAGTTTCGTACCTGCCGGTACGACGATATATACGATATCAGCAACCCCCTGGGGCGCCCCCGGTAAGGTACAATATGAACAGAACGGCGGCTGGCGCGACTTCCCCGCATCGACCGGAAGCATAAAGGTCCTCAAAGGAGAGGCCTGGAATGTCAAAGCGACAGAGAACAGCAGCACATTCATGTGGTGGACAGGAGACCTGAGCGGACAGAACCCCGAGCGCTCAGTGTCCGTCATCGACGGCAGCAAGAAGATCTTAGCGGAATTCACTACCTTGGCGACATACAACATAACAATGGTCAAGAGCGGATCCGGCGGATCTTCGGGAAGTGTATACTACTTCCAGAACGAAAGCTGGCAGCTGTTCGAGGATGATCCCGGAACAGTATATGACGAAAGTGTCGTCAGAATAATAACAGGAACGAGTCTGGAGATAAGATCACACATCGAACCGACCACAGGTAAGTTCCTGTGGTGGTCTGATGCAGAAGAGAAATACGTCTATGGCCAGAACCCAGGTGACGAGACCCTCGGTAACGATAAGGTCATCATCTCCAAACTCGCAAAGAACATAACCGTGAACGCAGAGTTCGCGAATAACGGAATGTATCACGAGGTGACCGTGACACCCATCGGAACAGGTCACGGAAAGGTGCAGTTCACACAGAACGGTGTCGACCAGGACTTCCCGGCAGGCAGCCCGATATATGTGGCCGACGGTTCAGACATTGCCATCACAGCCGTGATCCTGGGAATAGGCGACGAATTCCTGTGGTGGACCGACGAATCCGATATTGATGTATGGGGTCAGGAACCCGAGAAAACAATAACTTCCATAACAGCCGACAAGGTAATATCCGCTGAATTCGTTCATTCAAGTGTAGTGAAGGTGAATATCAACGGAGTGGTCACCGGCGACGGTAAGATACAGTACTATCAGAATGACGACTGGAGAGACTATCCAGCTTCAGGAACGATCCGCATCATAGCGGGTTCCGACATGGAGTTCAAGGCGATCGCCGACTCCGGCAGCGTGTTCATAGGATGGACCGGCGATCTTTCCGGACATGTGACCGATCGGGAGATGAAGAACATCACTTTGCCGAAAACGATAACGGCCAACTTCGCTCTCGAAGCAGAGGCATGGTCGATAACAGCAGACTGGGAACTGATGGATGGTGCAGAAGGTACAGTGCAGTACATCCAGAACGGAGGATGGCAGGAATTCCCGAAGAACGGGAAGATATACTTCAGCAGGACCGGAACACCGACCGTTGACGTGAAAGCCGTCGTGACCGTAGGAGCATTCCTGTGGTGGAAGACGGATCTGTGGAGTCAGGAAGCTGAAGGCAAGACAGTATCCCATGAAAATTCGGATTATGAGAAAGAGATACTCGCGCAGTTCACTACGCATACCCTGTACACAGTGCGGGCAGAGGTCATCACTGACGATCCCGATACTGCAACAGGAACATTCTCATACTTCTACGACGGCAAGGAATTCCCGTACCCCGCAGAAGGATTGAGGATCCCGGACACGTTCGGCCCTGGCGGAATCCATGATTTCAAAGTGAAGGTCACTCCGACCAAAGGATACTTCATATGGTGGACCGGGTCGCTCGTCTTCGGCCAGCAGCAGATAACATCACTCAGCGGAACGACAGTCAACACGACGATATACGCAGAGTTCGCCAAAGATGTCCAGAGCCTGAGATCAACGACCAGCGGAGATCCCGGGTCCGGCAAGGTGCAGTTCCTGCAGAACGGTGTTTGGCAGGATTTCGCTGCATATACGAATGAAACGATACTTGTGGCCAAAGGAAGGTCCCTTGACATAAGGGTGCTTGATGATACCTCTAATGTATTCATATGGTGGACCGACGCCGCGACCGGAGACGATTCCAAGCATTATGTAATGGGCCAATCCAAGACCCAGACATTCAGTAATTTGATGCATGATGTGGTCTTCGATGCAGAGTTCGCATTGGCTGCGGACATCCGCACGCTGACGGCAACGACATCAGGAGCAGGTTCAGGAACTGTCCAGTTCCTGCAGAACGGTGTTTGGCAGAACTTCCCATCCGGAGGTAAGCTGAAGGTCAGGAATGACATGACAATGGATGTCCGACCCAATGCATCGGCCGGGTCAACGTTCACATGGTGGACAGGTTACCTGAGCGGACAGGAAGGATCAAAGACGATACCTGTAAGCAGCGGAAATGTTACGTTCGATGCGGAATTCTCCGGTCAGACGTATAACATAAACGTAACAAAATCCGGAACGGGCACTGCTGACGGAAAGATAGAGTTCCGTCAGAACGGTGAATGGTGGGATTTCAATGATTACAGTGACACGATAAAGGTCGCAGCCGGTTCGAGCCTTGAGATAAGGGTGACAGTGACCGGCGGGACAACAAAATTCATCTGGTGGAACGATTCGGCCGCACCCGGTGTGCACTATGTCAAAGGTCAGACAGCAGGACAGACGCTTTCGGGCATCGTTCATAACGTGTCCATCAATGCATACTTCGCAACCAGCACAGAATTGCTTGAATCAGAAGCGAAAGGCACAGGAGCTTCTCCAGGAGAAGGAACGATCCAATTCTACCAGAATGGTCAGTGGCAGGACTTCCCTGCCGGCGGACTGTATCTGCCCGCTGATGATCTGAACCTCCCGGTGAGGGCCGTGGTGATCAAAGGTGTGTTCATCTGGTGGACCGACGCACTCAGCGGACAGAATGAGACTGAGATGTGGACGTACGACGCAGGAAACGCGAATCCTTTGAAGATCACAGCTGAATTCACTACGACAGGGATATTCACAATAACTGCGGATAAGAAAGGAAACGGAAACGGAACGGTACAGTATGAACAGAACGGAGGCTGGCATGACTTCCCTGCTTCAGGCGTGCTGAACATCAAACACGACAGCGCCCAGGCGCTGCGTGCAGTACCTGACGCAGGCGACATATTCCTGTGGTGGACAGGGGATCTGAGCGGACAAACGGATCAGCAGACGATCACGGTCGATATGAACAAGACAGTCACGGCAGACTTCGCGAAGACGTCCGAAGTGTACAAGATCATACCGAATGTGATCGATCCAGGATCCCCGACAGGAAAGATACAGTTCCTCCAGAACAACAAATGGCAGGACTTCCCCGCTGAACTCTTCAACAGGAGATCGGACACCCTGGATATCCGGGCAGTGGACGACAACTACCAATTCATCTGGTGGACCGATGCAGCGGAAGATGATACGACAGTCATCGCAGACCTGCATTATATCGGAAGCCAGGTCAGATCGATCAAGATACCTGCGGTAGCATCTTCAGTATTCATTCTGAAAATAACCGCAGAATTCGCAGATCCTTCGACATTGTATGAAGTGAGTGCCAAGATATACAAGATCGACAGCGTCGCAGCAGGAAGTATCAAGTACACTCAGAACGGGCTGGAACATGACTTCCCTGATGTGCTCTATGTAAGGGGTGCAGTTGAATTCAACGACCTGAAAGTGAAGGCCGCACTTTCCGCGGGCAGCGTATTCTCCAGATGGACCGGAGAGGAGGGCGCAGCGTCAATGGCCTCCCTTGATGCGATCCTTCAGATCGGCCCGATGAGTGACAATCAGGAATGGGTGTGCAACATCGTGAACGCTTCGAATGCCAACACCATCAAAGTGACTCCGAACGCAGGATTTGCGGCAGGAGAGGGAACGTTCACGATGAAGATCGTCGGTCAGCCCGACTATGAATTCGAAATAATCGATGACAGGACGATATACATCGGAAAGACAGAAGCAGCAATACTTGAGGCAATGGCCGAAACGGGATATACATTCTCAAGATGGACAGGGACCGCCCCGGCAGGATTCACGTCATTGGAGAACCCGTTGACAACGACCGCAGGTAAGAACTACGACCTTACAGGATTCTTTGTTGACGATGCCGCAGCAAAGAAACTAGAAGTGAATGAAGAACCGACAGATGCAGGTTCATTCAACATCGTAGTGGAATTGGATTCGACAACATACACATACACTGATGTCGGAGGAAAAGGGATATTGTTCGACAAGAACGAAAAGATATCCATTGTCCCTATCGGAAAGAGCGGGAATGTGTTTTCCAGATGGACGGGCGAAGAGGGTCCCTCAGGATCATCCGTGCACATCACATCGCTGGACAACCCGTATGTGATATCTGCTATGAACAAAGACCATGACATGATCGGATATTTCGTGGACTCGGGCTATAAGGCCGTGACGCTGAAAGCCGACCCTGTCGGCAAGGCAACCTTCACGGTCATGATCAACAACGATCCGAAACAGGTCTACACCAATGTAACGACCCTGAAGGTCGATGCAGGTGACGAAATAAAGATCACAGCTGTGGATATAGATACTGACTACAGTCTTTACAGATGGGGATGGACCGACAGCTCGTCAACCCCGAAAGAACAATCGAGAGATCTTACTTCAGGTGCAGACCTTGTATTCGCATCCGTAAACGGAGATCTCAACATAACGGGATTCTTCCGTGTGAACTCGGGCGCACTTACGATAAGTGTAACGGAAGACGGAACATTCGGAACAGGAAAGGGAACCTTTGACATAAAGGTCAACGGTGTGATCTACAAGAACGAGACCTCCCTGTCGGTCAACCCCGGCGATACGGTCTCGATCATAGCCATGCCCGACACAGGCAACACATTCTCAAGATGGGTGCGCACAGGACCGCCCGAAGAAACATCGCTGAGCGTTGAATACTCTCTCGGAAATGTCACTGAGAGTCAGGCCGTAACAGGGTTCTTCGTAGCAGATACGGACATGAAGACAATAACCGTGACAGCATCACCCGCGGCAACAGGAACATTCCGGTTCACCGTGGACAGTAATATATTCGAAGGAACCTCCATCGCAGTCCACAATACAGAGACCGTAGACATCCTCGCAGTTGCGGCTACAGGATATGAGTTCTACAGGTGGACAGGAGAAACCCCGTCAGAATCGGAATTCTCTTTGATCGGAACCGACAATATAATTTCGTCGGGACCCGGAGATTACACCTTGACGGCGTATTTCCTGAACACTGCAACAAAGAAGAAGATAACGCTGGATGCTGACGGTTCAGGGACATTCAGCCTGACCTTGGACGGAGACCCGATCGTGATCACAGGCGTTACAGAATTCTATGTGAATGAAGGCGATACCGTAAAGATAATGCCTGTTGCAGCAGCAAACTACGAATTCATAAGGTGGTCCGGTGTTTGGGCGAATTCAGACAAGTTCACATCATTGACCAAACCATATGAGCTTACAGTATCCGACTCGTGCACGATAACAGGTCACTTCGTTGACGTATCGTCCTCTGCATTCAAGACGATAACTGCAGAGGAAGCATCCGGAGCCGGAAACGGATCGTTCACGTTCGTGATCGACGGATTCGAATACGCAGGTCAGACGTCCATGAAAGTGGCTCCGTCCGTACAGGTGACGATAAAGGCGATCGCAGATGCAGGTAATACATACTCCAGAATGACGGGAACGCCTGAATTCGCAACATTTAGTGATGAGATACTAACGACCGGAAACGATGATTACAGCGTGACAGGTCACTTCGTACCGAACGGCAGCAAGAAGACCGTGACCCTGACCAAGGACGGAAAGGGAGACGGAACATTCGAATTCGTAATTGACGGAAAGACCTTCGCAGGTTCAGCACCTTTGACGTTCGCTGTCGCTGAAAGCCTCTCGGTTGAAATGACCGCAGTACCCATCAGCGGAAGTGCGTTCTCGAGATGGACCGGGACCGATCCTGACGGAGAATTCTATTCGATGTCGAATCCCTGTATACTGTCCAAGACCGGCGACTATGAGGTCACAGGTTACTTCGTTGCGTCAGGATACAAAACGATAACCCTTGCGCCGGATACTGCTGGAAACGGATCGTTCAATATCCTGATCAATGACGATCCGGTGATCCTGGAAGGCATTACCGCGGTGATCGTGGATGCAGGTGACAATGTGACGATAACTCCTGTGCCCGTCGACGGAGACCATCAATTCTCCAGATGGACAGGAACATCACCCGTCGGATTCGCATCTCTGAGCAACCCGCTCAAGATAAATGCGATCTCAGATGATCACGACCTGAAAGGTTACTTCATAAGCTCGGACCCGTCCGAGGTCATAGAGATCGTTCTGGGATCCGATCCTGCAGCAACGGGCGGATTCACAGTGACCATTGATGGAATACTGTTTGACTATACTGATGTGATAAAACTGTCCGGCAGTCAGACATATTCTGTTACCATAACGCCGAACACTGTATCGGATCATGAATTCTACAGATGGTCCGGCACGAACGGTGCAACCGGCATAGCGGAGATATCAAGCAGCGCATTGACGCTCTCAGTCACTGATGATGTGACCGTGAAAGGACATTACCTGCACACGGACACCAAGAAGAACATCCAGCTGACCGCAGAGGGATCGGGAACGTTCAAGATAGTTGTGAACGGCGTCACATACGGACCGTTGACATCAATGTACGTCAACGAAGGAGATGCGGTGTCTGTGGAAGCAGTACCTGATTCCGCAAGTATCGTCTTCTCCAGATGGGCAGGAACTGTGAGGTCACTGCTCAACCCGCTCGATCTGGGAACTGTGTCGAAAGAGTATGTTCTCAATGCATACTTTGTGACCAAGGATCAGAGGACATTGGACGTAACATCATCAGGCAGCGGAACGATAACCGTCACCATAAACGGAGACGAATATGTAGTATCCGCACCCGAGACATTCAAACTCAGCAGCTCAGACATCGTAGGATTGACCGCAACAGCGAACGACCCTGCGATCACAGAGTTCTCCAGATGGGGCGAAGACCTTCTGTCCCTTGAAGAATCCGTG
>JGI994J12354_10002898_pt1 | contig 16341 bp, 18 predicted proteins | sample IntmicLarv3ML3BL_FD_12354 | JGI IMG/M metagenome (IMG submission 12354) | reverse complement strand
GCCGCTTATAACACTGCCGCTAATATCCATTTTTTGTGTGCTAAAATATGTATTCTCCCTTATATATACCACATTTTAAAACCATATGTCAATCAATTGGCTGACCGCAAACACATAAACACCGAATCTCATTCGTTTTTTAGTAATATTGACTTTTATAAGCATTTTCAGCATTTATTCTGTAACCGCTGCACACCGTATCAGCTCATACAAGGCAAACCCCCTCGGTGATAGTTCACCGAGAGGTTTTGCCTTGCTATTTATCTATTTGTTTTTCAAAGCGTTTTCCACAGCCTCTATTATTCTTTCCGCTGTGAGACCATAGAAATTCTGCAAATAGTCCTGAGGACCTACAGATCCGAATTCATCCTCCACGCCGACTTTCTTCACGAGAGCCTGCTTTCCGCCTCTTACGAGAGCATCGCACACAGCATCGCCAAGACCGCCGATAACATTGTGGTTCTCAGCGGTGATAATCGCTCCTGTTTCCCCGGCACAGCGAATAACAAGCTCTGTATCTATAGGCTTGATCGTGAACATATCAACCACACGCACATTGATATTCTTTTCTGCCAGCGCATTTGCTGCTTTCATTGCTTCGCCAACCATTAGTCCGCAGGCAATAATAGTCGCATCGCTGCCGTCTCTCAGTATCTCGCCTTTTCCTATTTCAAAGGGATGATCGGCACTGTAGACCGCCGGATAATTCTTGCGGCTTGTGCGGACATATGTCAGCCCCTGCCGGTCCTTTATCTGCCTCACTATATTCTCAAGCATCGCAGCATCAGTAATCTCAATAACTGTGCTGTGCGGAACAGAACGCATAAGCGCCATATCCTCAAAAGGCATATGTGTTCCGCCGTTGAACGCGGCGGTAACACCGGGGTCGGATCCAAAAATCCTAACGCTGTTTCCCGCATAAGCAACGGATAAAAAGCTCTGGTCAAAGCTGCGGCGTGTTGCAAAAGGACCAAACGTGTGAACATATGGCTTTTTCCCGCCTGCGGATAGTCCGGCTGCGACACCAATCATATTCGCCTCGGATATTCCGCAGTTAATTGCCTGTTTTTTATTTTTCTTCCAGAAATTGTGCGTACCAAAAGAATTCATCAGGTCGCTGTCCAGATAGACAACATCAGGGTCTTCGTTAGCGATAGCCTCAATTGTCTTGCCGAAAACATTTTTGTATACGTCCTTGTCCATAGTTCCATCATAGATGATAGCCATTAGTTCGCACCTCCTTCCAGTTTTGCAAGAGTGGCTTCGCACTCTTTAATAGCGGTTTCAAGAAGCTCGCCTTCGAGAACTATGTGATGGTTTAGCTCAATTGCTTCCACACAAGGCACACCGGAGCCTTTCACCGTATTTAAAACAATGCAGGAGGGTTTATCTGATTTATGTGCTTTTGCAATTGCATCAGAAATTGCCTCAACATCGTTTCCGTCAATGCTCTGGGCATGCCATCCAAATGCACCAAACTTTGCTGCAATATCGCCCATGTCCATAACTTCTTCTGTCGTTCCGTCAAGCTGTTTGCCGTTTTTATCAACAAACATTGTCAGGTTATCAAGCTTCTGTTGCGGGGCGAACATAGCGCCCTCCCAGACCTGACCTTCATTGCATTCACCGTCACCCACGAACAGGTACGTGCGGGCACCCTTACCGTCCATCTTCTGTGCCAGCGCAAGCCCCATCGCGGTGGAAACGCCCTGACCAAGCGAGCCTGTTGTCATGTCAATACCAGGAGTTAGTTTGCGGTCACAATGGCTTGGGAGGTTTGTACCCGGCTGGTTTAGAGTCTCCAGCCACTCAACGGGGAAATATCCCTTGAGCGCCAGAGTTGAATATACCGAAGGTCCGGCATGTCCCTTACTCATAACTAATTTGTCTCTATCCGTCCAGTCAGGATTTTTGGGGTCGATGTTCATAACATCCCCGTAAAGCACTGCCAGCGCGTCTACTACCGACAACGCTCCGCCTAAGTGACCAAATCCGCGCTTGCCCACCTGTTTTACCGTCTCCAACCGGATTCGGGCAGCAAATTTTTTCTGTTCTAATGTCGTCATTCTTTCTTGCACCTCGAGTTTACTTTTTCCATCTGGTAATACCCAGATATTTGATATTTGTATTGCAGAAGAAGCAGGCATTAAAAAAACCGCGTTCTGTGACACCAACTGTGGTTTTGTTCTCATGCAAACACTTCTTCTTGTTATTCCAACTCTCTAATTTTATACCAATTTTGTTTGTTTTTCAACAGTTAATATGCCTCTGCCAAACGGCATCACAACGCACCTGTACTTATATTGGCATAAAAACGCCGCATAATGAACCTATGCGCCCATTTTTTAGCACAAAAAGAACGCTTTTCACAAAGCGTTCTTTTTGTATCGGAATATCAGAAAATCCAGTATTTCTAATCAATTCCGCGCCGCTGACTTACATTAACACTATGACAAGCTCAGATACGGCTTACTCCGCTCTTTCTGGCTGCATCCGCAACAGCAGATGCAACAGCATCTTTCACCCGCGAATCAAATGCTTCAGGAAGTATGTTTTCTGAGCTTAGTTCGTTATCGGGAATAAGCTCTGCCAACGCGTATGTAGCTGCTATTTCATCTCGTCATTTATGTCACTAGCGCGCACATCAAAAGCGCCGCGGAAAATCCCCGGAAATGCAAGCACGTTATTAATCTGGTTCGGGAAGTCACTGCGTCCCGTGCCGACAATAGCCGCACCGGCTTCAATTGCCAAATTTGGCATAATTTCCGGCGTGGGGTTTGCCATGGGGAAAAGTATGGCTTTTTCAGCCATGCTGCGAACCATATCCTGAGTAACTGAGCCCGGAGCCGACACCCCTATAAATACATCGGCGCCTTTCATAGCATCTGCAAGGCTTCCTTTTTTCATCTTATTATTTGATATGGCAGCCAGTTTTGACTTCTCTGAGTTCAGTCCGTCACGACCTTCATATATCGCACCTGTGCTGTCGCACATAACTATGTCTTTAACGCCAAGAGCTATGAGCAGCTTCACAATGGCAACACCTGCTGAACCCGCACCATTAATCACAAGGGAAATCTCATCCAGATTTTTCCCTACAACCTTCAGCGCATTTATTACTGCGGCAACCGTCACCACCGCTGTTCCATGCTGGTCGTCGTGGAAAATCGGAATATCACAGCGTTCTTTGAGTTTTCTCTCAATCTCAAAACAGCGCGGCGCGGAGATATCCTCCAGATTAACTCCGCCGAAGCTTCCCGCCAAGAGGGCAACAGTCTCAACTATTACATCGACATCTTTACTCCTGATGCAGAGAGGAATCGCATCCACATCACCAAGCGCCTTGAAAAGCACACATTTTCCTTCCATAACCGGCATTCCTGCCTCCGGTCCAATGTCACCCAGTCCCAGAACAGACGTTCCGTCGGTGATGACAGCCACTGTATTCCAGCGTCCTGTTAAATCATAACTTTTATTTATATCTTTCTGGATTTCCAAGCACGGCTGTGCGACACCAGGTGTATATGCCAAGGACAAATCATGCCTGCTGGCGACAGGCATTTTCGGTACTGTCTCAAGTTTCCCTTTCCACTCGCGGTGCATTTTAAGCGATTCTTTCGCGTAATCCATAGCTGTATGGCCCTCCTATATAATTCTCGCTATATATTTATCGTTTAATAAAGTTTGTCCACTCTCGCGGTTCTCTTTTAGGTGTCGGATTGTTTTGCAAGCTCTTCAGCATCCATGCCATATTCGCTCCCAGTGTCCTCATGATCTGCAGCCCTTCCTTATCTTGAGCAACATCTTCAGGGGTATTTCCGTGGACTGCATTCCAATACTGCGAAGGCACAACGGGCATACTACTTATTGTAAAGTACTTATTTAATCTGTCAAAAGCCGAACTCGCTCCTCCGCGCCGGCAGCTCACAATTGCGGCACCCGGCTTGCCCTCAAATGACCTGCTCTGTGAATAAAACACTCTGTCCAGCACAGCGCAGAATGCTCCGTTTGCACCGGCATAGTACACGGGAGAACCCAGAATTATTCCATCTGCCTTTTTCATCTCATCAGCCAAGCTGTTGCACACATCATCGTCAAATACACATTTTCCCAATTCACCGCAGGCACGGCAGCCAATACATCCGTGAACCGGAGCTTTTCCTAAATGGAAAAAGTCTGTTTCAATACCGTTGTTTTCCAGAACTCCCTTAATTTCAGAAAGAGCGGTGAACGTGCATCCCTTTTCCTTAGGGCTGCCGTTTACAAGCAATACCTTCATTGAATTTTCCCCTTTTCTTTTTTAGTTTTCTGTCATTCTATCACAAATAAATTAATTCCGCACGGAAATTCACATATCAAAAAATATATCCCTTTTATTTGCTGAAAAAACACTATTTCACATGCCCCGCTTTTCTTGAATTCACACGGTATTTAAGGTATAATCAATTGCATCAGAAAATTAATTTCTGGCTCTGAGTTATTGGCGGCTTGATAATACCGGCGATAACAAAGTGCGGAAAAGTCTATATAAGAGGAGCAGTTTATGGGAAACAGAAAAACAGAACGTGTGGAAATTGTTGTTCAAAACAAACTAGGTGTTTTGGGGCAGGTCGTTGGCCACATCAGGCACGAGGGTTGGAATATAAAACGCCTGTTTGTTGATGAAATAGAAAACGGCGAAATCTCACACATGGAGATAGACATTGAGAGTGCCCACACAAAGCTGGCGCAGGTGATGGAACGGATACTGAGGCTCGAATGTGTAATGAGCATCAGCATGATGAAAAACGGCGAGAAAATCACAATAAACCGCGAAGCCAAAGAAGTACTGGAACTTGCGTTCAGTGTTGAGGGCACACCAAAAGCTCCCGTAAAAGAAGATGATGCTCTGCGCATCCTGACTATTAATCCCGGCTCAACATCAACGAAATTTTCTGTCTATGATAATGAAACCGCGATATTTACACAGGTCATACGTCACAGCGGGAACGAACTCTCCGCCTGCAAAACCATGAGCGAACAGAAGGCACACCGCATGTCATGCATCATGTCCAGTCTTGACGAAGCCGGAATTGAAGGTATCACCCTCGATGCCGTTGCAGGCCGCGGCGGGCTTGTAAGACCTATTGAAAGCGGAACATACCTTATAAACAATGCTATGCTGCGTGATCTGCAATCTGCCACGGCAGCAATACACGCTTCAGCTCTGGGTGCAATAATCGCAGCGGAAATCGCGTCAAAATTCTCCATCCCCGCATATGTCGTTGATCCCATAGTTGTAGATGAAATGGACAGAAATGCAAAGCTGACCGGCATGCCCGGTATTGAACGCTCCAGCGTCTTTCACGCGCTGAACCAAAAAGCAATCGCCAGACGCCTTTCTGAGGACGTTGGAAAGACATATGAAAATGCGCGCGCTTTGTTATCGCCCATCTCGGCGGCGGCATCACTGTCGGCGCACACCGCTACGGCAGAGTTATTGATGTTAACGACGCATTGTCCGGAGAGGGCGCATTCACTCCCGAGCGCACCGGCGGGCTTCCTGTAATGCCCATCATCAGGATGTGCTTTTCCGGCGAATACACAGAATCGGAAATGATAGAAAAAATAACAAAAAGCGGCGGCATGCTTGCTTACCTCGGCACAAATGATCTCCGTGTTGTTCAGAAAATGATAAACGAGGGTGACGAATTCGCATCTCTTGTTCTGGACTCCATGGCATATCAGGTGTCAAAGGAAATAGGCGCTATGACAGCAGTGCTTGAGGGCACTGTGGATGCCATCGCCCTCACCGGAGGATTGGCATATTCAACACGCTTCACAGGTGCAATCAAACAGAGAGTTGATAAACTGGCACCTGTATATGTGTACTCCGGTGAAGACGAAATGTTCGCTCTTATGAGCGGCGCATTGCGTGTATTAAGAGGTCAGGAGATTGTCGCCCACTACGAGTGAGGAAAATGAAATATAAAAATTTAATTAACTACGGTCTTTCCGACCGCTTTGAACAGGAATCCACATTATACGAAGGCATGTTCTTAGGACGAGTTGTTCAGCAAAACCGCGATTTATACCGGGTTGTCTGCGAAAATGGTGAACTATCCGCCGGTGTTTCCGGAAAGCTGATTTATAATGCCAATGACAGTGACAGCTTCCCTGCTGTCGGCGACTGGGTAATGACAGACCGGGAGGACGGAAGTCACGGAAATGCGGTTATCCACGCTATTTTACGGCGAAAAAGCGTTTTTTCAAGAATGGCAGCGGGAACTTCTAAGTCTGTGCAGATTATCGCCGCAAATGTTGATACAATCTTCATTTGCATGTCACTTAATGCTGATTTCAATTTAAGGCGCATGGAACGCTATCTGACAATAGCGTGGGACAGCGGAGCCAGTCCTGTAATCGTCCTTACAAAGTCAGACCTTTGCGAGGATTTAGAGAGAAGTATACGTGAAATATCATCAGTCAGCGCGGGCGCGGATGTAGTTGTGTGCAGCGCAATGTCTGATGATGGCTACCGCTCTGTTTCAGACTATGTAACAGCCGGAAAAACCATTGCTTTTATCGGCTCTTCCGGCGTGGGTAAATCAACACTGATAAACCGCCTTTCCGGCGAAGACAGACTTGCTGTAAATGCGATACGTGAAGATGACGGCAAGGGCAGGCACACCACCACCAGACGTGAGCTTTTACTGCTTCCAAACGGCGGTATCGTTATAGATACGCCGGGCATGAGAGAACTGCAAATCTACACCGGAAGCATTTCAAAAGCCTTTGAAGATATAGAGGAGCTTGCCGCTGAATGCAAATACAGTGATTGCAAGCATGTTTCAGAGCCGGGCTGTATGGTTCAAAAAGCAATAAAAGACGGCTTGCTCTCCGAAAAGCGGCTTGAGAGTTTCCGTAAACTTCAAAATGAAATTTCATACGACGGTCTTAACTCCCGTCAAGTCGAACAGCAAAAACTGAACCGGATGTTCGGCGGTAAGGGCGATTATAAAAAGGCTATGAAAGACATAAAAGCTAAGGCAAAGCGATAAGAAGTCTGTTCCNGTGTCTGTATGATATAATTCGTTTTAATAAAACAGATTTTCATTTAGAAAAAATCAAGGAGGCAATATACTGTGCTAAATTTTGACTACTGTGTACCAACGAGACTGATTTATGGAAAAGGCGTTCAGCACGAGGTGGGNCAGACGCTAAAGCCACTTGCGAAAAAAGTCCTTCTCCACTACGGCGGACAGAGCATAAAAAAGAGCGGCTTATACGATGATATTGTCGCTTCTCTGAAATCTGCCGGGATTGATTTCGTAGAGCTTGGCGGAGTTGTTCCAAATCCCCGCCTCAGTCTTGTACACAAGGGTATTGACATTTGCAAAAACGAAGGTGTTGACCTGATTCTTGCCGTAGGCGGCGGCAGTGTCATCGACTCATCCAAGGCTATTTCTGTGGGATATTACTATGATGGAGATGTCTGGGAGCTTTACGGCACCGCAAGAACAATCGAAAAAACTCTGCCTGTTGCTACCGTCCTCACCATTCCCGCGGCAGGCAGTGAAGCCAGTAACGGCAGCGTAATCACAAATGAAGATAAACAAATGAAGCTAGGCTTTGGCTCTCAGCTTATACGTCCCGTAGTCAGCTTTGTAAATCCGGAGCTTTTCTTCACCCTTCCGAAAAATCAGATTGCCAACGGCATTGTGGACATGATGAGCCATATTTTCGAGCGCTATTTTACTAACACTGTAAACACCGACCTGACAGATGCCCTGTGTGAAGCCACACTCAGAACCATTATGAAAAATGCACTTCTTCTAATGGAAAACCCCTCCAATTACGATGCGTGGTTTGAAATAGGTTTCAGCGGCACTGTGGCTCACATGGATATTCTGGGCGTTGGACGTGAGCAGGATTGGGGCTGTCATGACATGGAGCATGAGCTCTCCGCTATATACGATGTACCCCACGGTGCCGGTCTCGCGGTTCTGACCCCCGGATGGATGAAATATGTTTATAAGGATAATATAAACATGTTCGTTCAATTTGCAACTAATGTCATGGGCGTTCAGGGCAGCTTCCGTGATCCTGATGCCATCGTTGCTGAAGGAATCACCCGTCTGAGTGACTTTTTCAAGAAGCTTGGAATGCCTTCCACTCTCTCCGGACTTGGAATAGGTGAAGAGAATCTTGAACTGATGGCAAAGAAAGGCACCCGCATTGCCTATGGCGCTGAAGAGAGCCCTCTTGGCGGTCTGAAAAAACTGTATTGGCAGGATATTCTGGCAATCTATAACATCGTAAAATAGAGTACAAAAAAGCCGGCATACGACGTGCGTTGTTTAATGAAAACTCGTAGGGGCGAACTTTGTTCGCCCGCGGGCGGTCACAGACCGCCCCTACAATTTGTTTTCCTATCTCAACTCACGTCGTATGCCGGCTTCTTTCCGTATACAGACATTTTTTCGATATTCTTCAGTCTACCTAAGCAGATATGTTTTTTTGAAATTGACTTCTTTAAAGTATAACCGTGTTAAAAATTATAACTCTGCACTGTTTTCCGGTGCAAACCGCTGCACCTTTCCTTTTTCTGTTTCCACAATCTCATCCCACATATATGCCGGACGCACCCACGTGCCGCCATCACCGTAAAGGGCTTTATATATCACCATGTCTTCAAGAGTTTCGCTATGTTTTCCATGACCGATTACCTCATACAAATTCCCTTTATAGTGCCTATAGATTCCATTTTCAACCACTGTACTCTACCTCAATTCTGAATTCCTTGCGGTCAGTAACCGGTTTCAAAGACTGTATAGTTTTGCCTTCATGTTCCAGCGCAATCACAGCATGGCGCGTGGCTATTCCGAGATCAATTTTTGCTAATTTCTTTCTTACAACCAGCTTCATTGCTCCGCGCCCGAAGTATTCAAGAATCACTTTTCCCGGCTCAAATCCCAGCTTCCACGGCTGTGTATTTATTGCTGACGGAGCAAGGCGCACAGCTCTTGATATGCTATTATCCTCACTGCTGATTTTGTTGAGAGGCACACGGTCAAATTCAGACTCATCTTTTCTGAATGGCACATCTGACCTGCCGAAGGCCAGCATGATGCAATAATTCGGCTCATTGGAATTTGGTTTTGCCATCCCAAGCCACAGACTCCCAAGCCCAAGGCTTTGAATATACAAATCCACCGCCTGAAGACAGAATCCCACATTTGCATTCGCATTGTCACTGTCCTCGCAATATGCCAGAATATAATGAGGAGCCATGCTGTTATTTACTTCTTTGGCTTCAACAATTTCTAGTTTTGCGGTCTGTCCATCCATTTGGGCAATATTATCAATAAAGTTTTTGATATCCGTGATGATAGAGGCATCCAGCGTTGCCATGTCGTATTTTCTCACGGCACGGCGAAGAAAAATCGTTTCATACAAAGTCATCTGAAGCGCTCCTTTCGGTATTTTCCTTCATCCTAACACATTCGGGACAGAAATTCTACATAGGTAAAGTCAGATTTTTGCTTTTAATCACTATTATAGTATGATAAAATATAAGCTATATTTTATCCTGCACTCGGAATAGATATACAGCCCTGGCAACATGCAGCCTAATACTTAATATCTAAGTCTGCAAAATGGGTGCTGTATAACAAGTAAGCAACAACCATTATCAACAAGGAGGTATATTATGAACGAGACTTTGAAGTATATCCGGGAGCGCTTTGCATGCCGCAGTTTCACCGATGAAAAACCAACATCTGAACAAATCGGTGCAATCGCTCAGGCTGCTATTCAATCCCCCAGCGGAATGAACCGCCAGCATTGGCATATATCGGTTGTGGAGAACAAAGAGCTTATATCCGAAATTGAAGAAGAAGGCATCCGTGTTGTTAACGCAACGAATGAAATGCTCGCCCAGCGTATAGCATCCAGAAACAATTCACTGTTTTATAATGCTCCATGTGTAATTTTTATAGCTATAAAGAAACCGGATGACGCAGGAAGCGAGCTCATTGATCTTGGAATAATATCGCAGAACATTGTAATCGCCGCCACGTCATTAGGACTGGGCAGCCTCCATTGCGGTCTTGCGGCTTTTGCCTTTGCCGGAGATAAAAAGGAGTATTTTAAGAATAAGCTGTCTTTCCCCGAGGGATATGAGAATGGCATTGCGGTCCTTATAGGACATGCCGCTGCAAAACAGCAGCCTCACGAACCTGACCAGAGTAAAATCACATTTTGTTGAAAATAAAGCCGGAACCGTTTTTGCGGTTCCGGCTTTATTGGATATTTGCTTTTTGCGTTTTAATTAGGTGACTATCTCAAGGAAGCTGGGGACAACTTCTCCTGAATAATAGAACAAGCCGCGTCCTAGCTGATCGGAATCCCAAACACGCTGGGGATTATCGGGATATGCTGTGTAGCCGCCTGCATAGACCTCTATACGGTTTCCTGAAGGCTCCCAGAAATAGATTGACTGTCCGCGGGTGATGGCATGGCGTGTAGGTCCAATGTCCAGTTTCAGACGGTTGAGTGCAATCCAGTCGGCAGCGTTGCCGATATCGGTCCAATCGTTGAGGTAGAACCCAAGGTGATGGATTTTGCCGGGCTTCGGATACTCAACAAATGCCAAATCATGGGGTTTATTTGAGCTTGTAATCCATGCTGCCAGACGGTTTCCATCGGGAGTGTTGCATACTTCCGGAACAAACATGCCAAGAACTTCACTGCAGAATCTCTCAGCTTCAGCAATGTTGGGACCATACAGAAGGAAGTGGTCCATTCTCTGTGCGCGCATTCCGCGGGGAGGTGCGGTCCAGATGTCCGGATTCTTGATCATAGGTATCTGTGTTGAGAGTGCAACTTCGCTGTAAATCTCAAAACGGTGTCCTGTGCTGATGGTAAAGCCATAGCGTTTTCCATAACCGGGCTGATTGGAGTTTGCCGGTACAACATCCACGGCATATCCAAATGCTTCGACTGCCAGTTTCATTTTCTCCAGCTCGTCCGGGCAGCCGACTTTGAATGCCACGAAGTCAAGACCTGCCTCGTCAGCCAAGCGAAGTGTTACAGAGTGGTGATCAAACTCGTCATATCCTTTCAGACATACGCGTCCGTCATCGGTGCGGCATACTTCGTTGAGCCCGAGAACATTCTTGTAGAAATTCAGAGTCTCATCTAAATCCAACACTTTCATTTGAACTAGCCCCGGTCTTAATGTTCCTTTGAAACCCATAAAAAATACCTCCTAAAAATATTTCATTTATTCGTTTACCACAGCAATGCTCATATTGCTGCGGGGCTGCACACAACAGAGCAAAAGAATTTTCTGCTCGATATCCTGCGCACTCACATGCGCTCTGCTCATTTTTTTGTAGATTTCGTAGTCTCCGCTTACTATCTTCATACGGCATACTCCACAGCCGCCGCCGCAGCATCCGTATGTTACAGGACCTTTGCGTGATCTGATCATCGCCGCAAAAACCGATTCATGCTCACTGCATTCAAATTCTGCTTCTGTGTCTTTAATTGAGATGTTGTATTTCTTGATTCCCACAGGAATCACGCCTCCGTTCCGGCCTTAATCTGGTAGGCGACATCTATAATCATGTCTTCTTGTCCGCCCACCATTTTTCTTCTTCCGAGTTCTACTAAAATGTCCCTAGGTTCTAAATCGTATTTTTTTGCGGCATCATATACATGAAGTAGGAATGATGAATATACTCCTGCATATCCAAGCATAAGTGAACCGTTGTCAATAACTTGAGGACGCATCAGCAGCGGGTCAACCACTGAAGCTGCTAAATCCATAAGACCATAGAAGTCCAGTCCCGTTTCATAGCCATTGCGCTGGAAAATTCCCGCCAGGACCTCTATCTGTGCGTTCCCTGCTCCGGCACCAAGACCGCGCAGAGTTCCGTCAATATATGTAGCTCCCGCTTCAACTGCCGCAAGGGAGTTTGCCGCTGCCAGTCCGAGATTATTATGTGCATGGAAACCCACAGGAATCTTCACCGCTTCTTTTACAGCCTTAATGCGCTTTGCAACATCCTCTGGCATAAGGTATCCGGCAGAATCAGCCAAGTTAATATAATCCGCTCCGTAACTCTCCATTTTTAGCGCTTCCCGGGCAATAAGTTCAGGCTCTCCCATATGGCTCATCATCAAGAACCCAACAGCCATAAGACCCATATCTTTTGCAGCTTTGATATGCTCCTGGCTTACATCGGCTTCTGTCACATGTGTAGCTACACGAACCGCCTTGACACCGCAGTCCCTTGCCATTTTAAGATTCTCGATTGTTCCGATGCCCGGAATAAGAAGTACTGTAAGTTTTCCGTTTTTAATCTGTGCGGATGCTGCTCTTAAAAGCGCGAATTCATCGGTCTTCCCAAAACCATAGGTGTAGCTGCCGCCACCGAGTCCGTCACCGTGTGACAGCTCTATAAGGGGCATTCCGCATGCATCCAGACCTGCTGCTATTGCAGAAACCTGCACCTCTGTGAAGCTGTGCTTAACAGCGTGGCTGCCGTCTCTCATAGTAGTATCAACAAATGTGATTTTTCTGTCTGCCATTACAGCACCCCCTTCTTGCGCAGCATTTCCTCCGCAATTTTTTCTGCCGCGGCTACCGCAGCTGAGTTAATGATGTCGAGATTTCCGGAATATGCCGGAAGGAAATCCCCCTGACCTTCTATCTGTACAATGGTAGTCACTTTGTCCCCTTCCATCATCGGCGGAACACGCAGCTGATATCCGGGCACATATTTCTTTAGTTCCTCTACCATCTCCTCGATTGATGCACGTATCTTTTCAAATCCTACCTCGGGGTTCTTTACGCGAACCAAAATAGTATTTGTCATCATCAGCGGCGGCTCGGCAGGATTCAAAACTATAATTGCCTTACCTTTATCCGCGCCTCCGACAACCTCTATAGCTTTTGATGTAGTCTCTGTAAACTCATCCATGTTGGCTCTTGTTCCCGGTCCTGCGCTTTTTGAGGAAATACAAGCCACGATTTCGGCATATGATGCTCCGGCAACGCGTGAAACAGCATATACAATGGGTATGGTCGCCTGTCCGCCGCATGTAACCATATTTATATCCTGCTCGCCTATGAGTCCTTCAAGGTTTACACAGGGCACACAGTACGGTCCCAGTGCAGCAGGTGTGAGGTCAACAGAAATAATCCCTGCTTCCTTCAGTGCCGGACCGTTTGCTTTAACATGTGCAGCGGCGCTGGTGGCATCAAATGCAATTTTTATTTCCGGATTCTCTGCAACGGCTTTAACTCCCTCAGTGGAAACCGGTATGCCAAGTGAATCTGCACGTCTTATGCCTTCTGATTCAACAATTCCTGCCATCATTCCCATTTCCAGATAGCGACTGCGGAAAACTTTATACATCAAGTCACTGCCGATATTACCGGGGCCAATTATGCCCACTTTTATTTTTTCCATATTTTCAACTCATTTCTTAGCATACTTTTCCGATCGGCAGATGTGCATATCATATCTTTTTTATACAAAAGCCGCGCTGACCTTACCAAAGGACGAGAACTCCGCTTCAAACACATCTCCTTTTTCTGCAGCTGGAGCTGCCGAAAAAGCACCGGAAAGAATCACTTCACCTTTTTTAAGCGTGACACCATAGCCCCATAATCTGTTCGCAAGCCACGCTACTGCTATGCATGGATCTCCCAGAACCGCAGCGCCTGTGCCTTCTGCTATCATTTCACCATTTTTGTAGAGCTTCATTTCCACCGAGGGCAAATCCACCTCATCAATATGAAGCTTCTTTCCGCCCAGCACATATCTGCCGGAGGATGCGTTGTCGGCAACCGTGTCCTGCAGCTTTATTTTCCAGTCCGCCACACGGCTGTCAACAATCTCAAACGCAGCTTGAACATAGTCTGTGGCTTCTCTTACATCCTTCGCCGTGACTTCTCCGCCGCTGAGATCTGCTTTCAGCACAAAAGCGAGTTCGCCTTCAATCTTCGGCTGAATAAGAGCATCTGTTTTCACATTTCCATCTGCACAATCCATCGCAGCAAAAAGATGTCCGTAATCAGGCTCATTCACCCCAAGCTGTTTTTGGATTCCCTCAGAAGTCAGCCCAATTTTTTTCCCTGATATGGTGTGCCCCATTTCCAGGACTTTTCTTACGTTCTCCAGCTGGATGGCATAAGCATCGTCAATTGATATATCTGCCTTTTCTGTCAGCTGTGTAATTGCTTTTCTACTACGCTTCTGCCTCGAATAGCTCATTGGCAAAGGCAGCTATTGCCGCTTTCTCCATATTTCTTACCTCTAGAAAAAGCCAATCAGCAGGTTGGCGAATTCTTCAGTGTGCTCAATCTGTGTCCAGTGTCCGCATTTGCCGAACACATGTAACTGCGCGTTGTTAATCATCTGCAGAAGTTTGTATGAGTTCTCAAGAGGAATTACTCTATCCTCACGTCCGTGGATATTTCTGATATAGTTCTCGTTTCCAGCCATTCCATGCACACCCTTCTGACGCGGTGCCGGGAACATTGAGGAGAAGCTCTCCTGGAATCCGGGCTGCATGCTGGATTCATAGCGGGTTCTAATCAGCTCTTTTGTTGCAAAGCTGTGGTCATATGTAAATATCTCCAAAAGCTCTTCCATATTTGCTTCCGAAGGGGTATAGCCCCACACTCTGTCAAGTCCGTATGTAATGGGGAAATCCACGCCCATGCTGCCCATAAGAACCAGCTTATTCACTCTTTCCGGATATTTGATTGCCATTGACAGTGCCAGCGCTCCCCCAAAGGAGTTGCCTACCAGATGCGCCTTTTCAATTCCGAGAGCATCAAAAAGGTCAATTGTCTGCTGCACCCAGTTATTCATACTGTATACAGCGTCTTCTACTCTCTCGGTAAATCCAAATCCCGCCATATCCGGAGCGATGACACGGAATTTATCCTGCATCAGAGGAAATATTTTATTCCAGTTCGCCCATGCAGTTACTCCCGGACCAGAGCCGTGGAGGAAAACTACAGGATATCCGGTTCCCACATCATGATAGTTTGTTTTAAACTCTCCTGTTTGTATCGAATTTGCAATTTCTGGTCTCTTAACACCCATCTTCTATACAGCTCCTTTTCGTATCATTTTACACTATTGTTTTCTCTTCATTCTGGCGGTATCCCATGCCATATGATATAATTTCAGCGGTGTGCAAAAGCGTGTCTAACACCTTATTTAAATACTTGCCCTGCATACTATCGGCAATTCCAGAAACTGATGGCGTATTTCACTTTGCCTTCTTTGTCAAATATCGGTGCTGCCACACACCGAAGGCTTTCCATAATCTCGCCGTCGTCCACTGCGTATCCCTGCCGGCGAATTTTTGCCAGTTCCTTTTCTAAAAGAGCCGGATCGGTTATAGTGCGGGATGTGAGTCTTCGCATTCCTTTTTGGGAAATAATCCATTTCACTTCAGCAGGTGTTTTATATGCCAGCATAACTTTTCCAAGACCGCTGCAGTGCATCGGAAGCCGTGCTCCTATCTCGGAGACAATACGCAGCAGGTGTGTTGAATCCAGCTTCTCGATATAAAGAACATCTCCGCTGTCCTCAGTGGCAAGCTGTATCATCTCTCCAAGCTCTTTATTCATTTGCCGCATTGCCGGTAGCGCAACACTTCTGATATCCCAGCTTCGGGCAACTAAATTACCAAGCTCAAACAATCTCACACCAAGGCGGTAATGCCCGTTCTCCGGTGACTGGTCAACCATATGGTAATCTCTCAGGGTAGCCAGAAGTCCGTGTACAGTGCTTTTAGGCCACTGTGCGGCTCTGGAAATCTCTGTTAGAGACATACCATCCAGTTTTGTAGTCAGAATATCAATAAGCAGCAGTGCACGCTCAACTGATTTAACATGTGAAGAAGAATCTTCTTTTCCTTTCATATGCATCCCTCCTTTACTATTCGCGAAGGGCGACTCCCTGTTCGTTGTCACAATTATACCATCCCATTTTATAAATAACAATTTTATTGTTCGGTATATGGGAATGATAATCCACTATATTCGAACAATTGGCTATATCTGCTTTTTCTTGAGCTTTTATGAGAATTTCGGGCGATATTTCGCATCCCCGCCAGAGCCGTTATAAATCATTTTCATCCACTTGTTAATTTGGGGTTGACTTCATATCTTGGCTTTGGTATAATGCCGTCTAGACGAAAAATCAAATCTGCAAGTTATTTTCGCCATGGAGATGTACCCAAGTGGCCGAAGGGGCTCCCCTGCTAAGGGAGTAGGCGTGTCAAAAGCGCGCGAGAGTTCAAATCTCTCCATCTCCGCCAAAAAAA
>JGI994J12354_10002897_pt1 | contig 16351 bp, 16 predicted proteins | sample IntmicLarv3ML3BL_FD_12354 | JGI IMG/M metagenome (IMG submission 12354) | reverse complement strand
GTCGCGATTGAACCTGAAAGCAACGCTTACCGCCAAGGGAATGGCGGGAACAACAACGCTTAAAAGAATTATAAGTTCTTTTTGGCCGCCTCCGTTCATAAAAACGGACAGAGAACTGAAAAGCGAAGAAGCGGCAGAAAAAACGCTTATAATGTCCAATACAAGAAAGAACATAAGCCACCCACCAAGACGGCTGTAGTCCTTCGTCAGGGCACTTCCTCCTACATTTATAGGATTTGGAACTACCGAGATATTTTCAATATCCTTGCCGCATTTTTGACAATATTTCGCGTCATCATTGTTGGCAATGTTGCATGTATCACAGACTTTCATGATGCCTCTCCCTAATTGCTGAACTTAAAAATTGCTTTCTGCTTGTACTCGTCGCCGCCCATGAACTCGTTTACTCGCTTGCTTCTGCAGTAGTAAAGTGTTATGAGGAAGAACTGAACCGCCGCACCGATTACTATAACACTGATGAAAAATATCTTGATTGCTCCCAAATAATCCATGAATGCTATATCAGATCCCATCATGCTGTATGCCTCGTCTATCGGAGCAATCACTCCGCTTACATAGGGAGATACACCGAAAACATAAAGCGAGAACAAAAGATTTACGATTGTCGAAATCTGGAAAAAAAGCAAGAAACGGCTGTCGCGCTTAAATCTGAAGATAACGCTTATAAACAAAGGAATTACAGTGATTATAGAACTAACAACAGAGTACAGTTCGTTTATTGAGCCGTCGAGAACAAAGAAGTTAAGCGGAAACAATAAAAGCGAAAGCACAGCACTGGCAAAGGTTATAATATCCCATACAGTAAAGAATAAAAGCCAACCGCCAAGACGAGTATAATCATTCGCCGGCGCATAAATCCCGCCGCCGCTCGGCGTGTTAAGAAGCGGCGCGATATTTTCAATATCATTTCCGCATTTTTGGCAATATTTCGCATTGTCATTATTGCCCGAATTGCACTCGTTACAAATTTTCATGATAGTTTCTCCTGTTTTTGTTTGTTAAAAAATTAGAAGTTAAAACTTCAAAATTGCCTTTTTCTTGTACTCAACACTTCCCATATAGGCTTTTACTCGCCTGCTTTTGCAATAGTAAAGCGTGAAAAGAACAACGACACCTCCTAAGATAATTGCAAGAAAAACCGCCGAAAACATATGTCCAAGCAATACATACGGTACAATTATATTCAAACTTGCCGCAATCTTTGCAATCTGAAACCAAAGAAGAAAATGTCGGTCACGTTTAAGCCTTAGAATGACACTTACAAATAACGGAACAGCATAGATAAAAAACGTCATAATATTCTGCAAACTTACCTGTCTTTCCCCAATAATCGGAAGCATCGGAAACATCGACAAAGTATACATGACAACCGCAAAAATATCATCTACAAGAAAAAATAATAACCAACCTCTGATGCGAGTACGATCTTTTTTCATCGCCCACGATGATATATGCTCTATATTTTTACCGCAATATTGGCAATATATCGCTTTGTTGCTGCTCTCGGCACTGCATACATCGCAAATTTTCATTTTACCTTGAGGCTTTGAAACCTGCAATGATATGTGCTCTATATCCTTACCGCAATACCAACAAAAGTTCGCGTTGTCGTTGCTTTCGGCGTTGCATACCGCGCAGTTTTTCATAAGCTATACCTCATTTATCCCAAACCGCACAAGCAAGGCTCTAAGCCGCTCTGCTGAAAGCCCGATGACATTCCCGATGTCGCCGTCTATCTTCTCTACGAACTTCGCCGCTCCGCCTTGAATGGCATAGCTCCCGCTTTTGTCCATAGGTTCTCCCGTGGCGACATATTCGGCAATCTCAACCGCGGACATATCTCGGAAGTTCACGAAAGTTTCGCCTATGTCGCTTAGGTACACTCCATTATAGTACACGCAAATCGCCGTTATTACGCTATGCAAACCACCCGCCAGAGTGGCAAGCATAGCTTGTGCCCCTTTTTCTCCCTCGGGCTTTCCGTAAATAACGCCGTCTTTAGTCACAATCGTATCGGCGGCTATTACCAAAGTGTCAGTGTCCTTCACCGCCGCTTCGCATTTTATCCGCGCAATCTGCTCGCACGCCTCTGCGGGAGTAAGTTCGCCCCCAACACTCTCGTCAGCATCAGTAACCAATACCTCGAACACAAGTCCCATTTCAGCCAATATTTCACGCCTTCTCGGCGAACCTGAAGCTAAGATTATTTTCATCTAAACCCTACCTTACGATACACTTTCGAGAGCATTCTGCCGCTTATCTGCTTGGCTTTCTCTGCTCCGTCCTCAAGAACCGACTGCAAATAAGTCTTGTCCGCAATAAGCCGCTTGTGCTCTTCACGGATTGGCGCAAGCTTGTCGGCAACCACTTCACCAACAGCTTTCTTGAAATCGCCGTACCCCTTGCCGTCGAACTCCGCCTCAATTTTCGCTGTGCTCATACCTGTAACGGCGGAGTAGATTCCGATGAGATTATTAATTCCGTCTTTGCCCTCGCCCACCTTGATTTCAGAGCCGCTGTCGGTGACCGCTCTCTTAAATTTGTTGACAATGACCGCCGGGTCGTCAAGGATAGAGATACACGCATTCTGATTTTCGTCGCTCTTACTCATTTTTTTAGTAGGGTCAGCAAGCGACATTATGCGCGCGCCGACCTTACCGATAAACGGTTCGGGCACGTTGAACACGTCGCCGTGAATTCCGTTAAAGCGGATTGCTATGTCTCGCGTAAGCTCTAAATGCTGCTTTTGGTCGGCCCCGATTGGAACAAGCTGTGCATTATACGCCAAGATATCCGCTGCCATAAGGCAAGGATATGTGAAAAGCCCCGCGTTTATGTTGTCGGCATGTTTTGCCGATTTGTCCTTAAACTGCGTCATTCTGCTAAGCGAGCCAAACGGAGTATAGCAATTCAGCACCCACGCGAGTTCAGCATGATTAGGGTTCGCGGACTGCGCAAAAACGATTGACTTCTTCGGGTCAATTCCTGCCGCGAGAATAAGAGCAGTACTATTAAGCACGTTTTTTCTAAGCGTTGCCGCATCCTGCCGCACGGTTATAGCGTGCAGGTCAACTACGGAGTATATGCAGTTGTATTCCGCTTGCAGTTTTTCCCAGTTTTGTATAGCCCCAAGATAGTTTCCAAGAGTGAACACTCCTGTCGGCTGGATGCCCGAGAATATTGTTTGTTTCGTTTCGTTTGTCATGGTTGTCTATCCTATTTTATTTTTTAATATCTTCAGCACGTCCTCTAAATCACTCTCCGTCAATACGCGATAACTCAACCATCCCCCGTCACCGCAGGGATACTTGCCATCGCAAACAGATTTAGAATAATCAGACAGACTGTCGTAAACCTTGTCAAGTTGCGCATTTCTAACACGAAAATGCGCCGTAAACGCGCCGCTTTCAGCAAACACATCGCATATATGTTTGTTTTGCTTGCCCTTCGCGCCATACCGAACGCTCCACCCATAGCTATTGCCGTACGGAAACCGCACAGCCGTCTGAACCAAGCACATTTCGCTTATGCGAAGTCCAAAATCTTTCCAAAGCTTGCCGCGCTCGCCTACGTACCGCCGCATATCCTCAAGCGTAGGAGTTACAGACTTGTCAAGCATTCTTTCAAAGCTCATACTGTTCCCTCCAACTTACCTCTCATACCCAACAGCTTTCAAAAACTCAAGCGCAATCGCCATCTGCCCAACGCCGTTAGGATGTATCCTATCGCCCGCAAGACCATACCCGTGCATCGACTCAAGCAGTCTGTCGAACATAGCCTGAATGTCCACGAAAATCAACGAGTACTCTTTCGCAAGCTCTCTACAAATTTCCGTGTACCTGTCCATGCGAATACGCATTTCGTCCGCACGGTTAGGGTCAATCATAAACGGCGACATCAAGACCACTTTAGCGCCGCCACCGATTGCCTGTGTTATCATCTGAGTAAGATTTTCTTTGTATTCCTGCGACGAGAGATGAACCTCTGCCAAAGGGTCGTCGAACCGCCGCCACACGTCGTTTATGCCAATCATAATCGACACGATATCGGGAGAAAGAGCGAGCACATCACGCTCGTATCGCCCGAGCAAATCTCGGCTTGTATTTCCTGAAATGCCTTTGTTAATCACATGAATTTTCCACTGTGGGTGCAAAGCCCACAGAATGGAGTTAATATAGCTTACATATCCGTCACAGTCGGTTATGCTGTCGCCTGCGAATATTATCTTTTGATTTGGTTTAAGCATGTTGCTGTTTCCTTTTGGGTTAGTCGAGTTCTTTCCATTTGATTCCGCTTTTCGTATACTCATTTGCTGATGTATTCACATATACATTAACCATAGTGTTATAATCAATAGCTGTTTTATTTCCACTTGCATCATAATGCCAATGTTTTTCTTCACCGTCTTGTGAGTATCTTTCTGTCTGCTCTGCAACACCGTGTTTATTCACTTGATAAAAAGCAATATCATTATATGAAGCTCCCCCGCTGCTTTCTAACTTGAATGTTCGGTTGTCCTCGTCTAAGTAAAGTCGGTGGCGAGTGGAAAAACCGCGTGGTTCTGTTGTCTCAAAAGCACGAACGGGCTCGCCGTTTTTTATTGTGTAAACGTCAATAATGTAATCCATACCGCCGAATATTAAAAGCTCTGACAAGTCGTCATCGTTTATATCAAGAAAAGCATATTTTACTTTGCCGTATTCCTTCTGTCCATATTTACATATAAATGGGTATTCCTTTTGATAGTCATTCTCTTTGTCAAACATCTCGTTTGCCGCCAACATCCAACTATCAATAACAGGCTTGTATAGTCCTTGATGCCTGTTATTACCATGGGATTTCTCAACTTTCACCCAATCGAAAATCGTATCGAAGACCTCGCCGGTAAAAACATCAACAGCATACCAACCGATGACTGTGGTTTTTTCAGGCACATTGTTGTACATTTTTATTTGGTAATAGTATTTGTCATTGCGGAAGATGACTTGCTCGCATTGAACAATATTTCTTCTGTCGTCATTCCCCACCAGATCAAACACAATTTTTTCTGCTTGCGTAATAGATAAAGTTTCGCTTTTTTCAGTAGCACTATTATCATAAGATGGGTTCCTCCAGTCATCAATTGTACGAATTCCACGATTTTCGTTCCATTCTACAAAATCATCAATAGAAAAGAAGTTGCTGTGTTCACTGTCAAAATTAAAAGTCACAGCAATATCTTTTGTTGAAGAGCCTTGCGCTGTTACGAAAACGATTAACCCCTTTATTGTTGAGGCTTCTGATAGTTCGTCAAGTATTGAGTCATTATATGTGATGTTTTGCTCGTCGTTAATGATGTCATTTTCAACAAGCACCTGATGAATGCTAATGTTTTTTGTTTCACTATTGCGAAATGTGATTCCCATGACTACATCAATTTCAAGTTGCGAAAACGTTATTACAACATCTTTTCCTTCGTCTTGGTTCATATACCCTATATTTGCTTGAAAAATATGTTGCGAATAAATCCCCTGCGGTAAAACCTGTTCAAAACTATTTTTCTCAGCTTTACTGCACGCAGAGCACAGTATGATAAATATTAACAGGATAAATAACACTGACTTTTTCATTGTCCAAGCTCTTTCAATAATTCACTGAAAATCGATTTCAACAATTCCACTATCTCCTCATTCGCTGAAACAAAACTGCCGTTATCAAACCGCATACCCTGTTCGCTCATAAAATCTATACAGGTCAGCAGAGTATAAAGTGTCACCGCTTTTCGCTGTGTTTCATCTGCGTCAATTTCATCAAGCCAATAATCAATGTATACCGTATCCGCTTTCATTGCAAGTAAAGCCATATTCGTAAGACCTACAACTTTCAAAGCATCACCATAGCATATATAATCCACATCAACAATTCCCGAAAGTTTTCCGTTATGAATTAATACATTTTTCGTGGTGATATCGTCCAAAAATGCGGTAGGTTTTATTTCTGCGAAATAATCTTCGAATCTGCTCATTACTTCTGCAACCGTTTCACAGATTTCAGAAGCAAAAACTCCGTTTCGCTTTATTCGCTCATAAGACCTGTTCACATAGCTTGAAAGAAAATCCGACCACGTTTTGAAAGAACCGCTATCAGAATCCCCATATCCATCATATGCCGGCAAATCCGCCGCTTTTCGCCCCATTGCAACAAGCTCTTTAGCAATCTCACGCTTTTGCGGATGGGTTAAAGCGTGGTATACATCTCCCAAATCCTTGCCTTGCAAGAAAGATATAAGCGTGTAAAAAACTTCTTTATATTGTCCGTGCTTTATTATCTTCGGCACAGGAATATCAAGTTTCGACAACTCTTCAAGCCATTTCACCGCTCCGTGGTAGTACTTCTCGTTTTCTTTGCCTGTTAGCCGTAAAACGCATTCTCCGCTTTCAGATTTAACATAATAAACGCTGTGGCAATAGCCATTTGTAAACCTAAATATTTCAGAAGGAGCTATGCCCAACTCGTTATTTAGTATTTCTATAGCTAAGCTTTTTCTTGTATCAGAACAGTCAATCATACCTACACCCCATAAAGCTAAGTATATCTTACCACATCACAAAAAATCTTTCAACCCCAAATTTCGCTTTCTTCGCAAAATCTCTTCGAAATTCCGCACATACTCGGCGGCATACTTGAACCCCCAGCTTCGCTGCATAGTATTCCCAACAATCTTCGACACTCCTCCCGCTCCGCACGCGAGTATAGTCTGATTGTCCGCCATTATGTTCACGTTGTAAAGACATTCCGTCCCCGCCAAAGCAAATCCAACATTCTCAAGACCGTCAAGTGACAGCTTTTGCCTGTACAAATAATACGGCTTCAAGCCCGCTTCTCCGAGCGTAGAGTACGCATAATCAAGCATAGCCTCTGCCTCGCTTTTGCTGTAGGCAAGCCCTTTTCCGCTCTTTTCGTGAATTCTGCTACTGCGTTTCACGCACAGCGTATGCACTGTCACATTGTTGATACCAAGCTCAAGCAGAGTGTCGACCGATTTCTTGAACCCCTGCAAATCCTCTTTAGGAAGCCCCGCAATAAGGTCAGCATTAACAACAGGGAAATCATATTTCCCTGCAAGGGCAAACGCGTCAAGTGTTTGCTTAGTAGTATGTCCTCGCCCGATTTCTTTCAGCACATTGTCGTCAAATGTCTGCGGATTAATCGACACTCTCGTTGTGCCGTTTTCCTTAAGCACAGCAAGTTTTTCAGCCGTTACAGTGTCGGGTCGTCCTGCCTCGACCGTGATTTCTTTGCACTTTGACATATCGAACGAAGAGTGCACGCATTTTAATATTCTATCAAGCTGTAAATGCGACAAAAAGGTTGGAGTTCCTCCTCCGACATATACCGTTTGGAGTTTTCCTTTTGCAAGGCTTCCGGTAAGTTTAATTTCCTCACACAGGTAGCGGACGTACTCCTCCACGAGCTCGTCCGAGGGGTTATGTTCAGAGATAAAGCTGCAATAGCTACATCTTGTGGGGCAGAACGGAATGCTTATATAAAGCGAAAAGCTCCCCTTTGCAGGCTGAGCAAGAGTGGCTTGCAAAGCCGCAATATCTTTTATAATTTTTGCTTTATCAGGCGCGACAAGGAATTCAGTTTCCAAATCGATATTCGCAAGTTTCACAGGGCGAATGCCCGTAAGAGTGCCCCACTTCGGAGTTATGCCCGTAGCAGAAGACAGCGCACAGAACAGCTGTCTGCACGCTTCTCTTTCGTCCATCATTTGCGGATCGGGAACATCACACGGCGGGAACATCGCCCGCACATGGTAAAGGTTATTTTCAATAGCCATCGGCGTTTATTTTATAATTTATCTTCATACTATAATCAGCACCACTGCAACATTTTTCTAATATTTCAACAATACAAGAGCTTTTTGCAATCATATAACTCTCCATATCCTCGGGATACCGATTTGCCGCCTGCCTTTTCACTGTATCATACCACTTTCTGTCCGCTTGATTTCCACGCAAATAATCCCGAAATGTTATGTGTCTTTTAAGCTCTTCGGAATACTTAGGACATACATATAAATGATGCCGCATTAAATGCGGCTTGCCGTCATACTTAAACGCATGTCGATCTTTTATTCCTAAATCTCCCTCGTGTACATAACCAATTTCAGCAAGACTGCTCTTCACGGTTTCAAAAACGTTATAATCTTTAATGACAACATCTATATCAATAATCGGCTTGGCACAAAGCCACGGGACCGCAGTGCTTCCGACATGTTCTATGTCTATAATAAGTTCGCCAAGAGCAACCGCAAGCTCATCTCTTATCTGCTCAAATTCCGCTTGCCAGTTTTCATCATACGAAACAACAATAACTTTTTTCATGCTATCCCTCAAAACATACTCAACTGCTCTTCTTTTTGTGGAAGCTCGCCCATATACCCGAATACATCAGAAGGTTTGTAGAGTATCCCATTCCGCTCGCACACGTCGCGGAGAATTCCATAAAGCTTGTCGCTGTTCGGGCTTAGACACTCGTACGAATTCCCGAATGCGCGAACATACTGTTGCCGCATTCCGGGGAAGTGTTTGTCGAGAGCATCATAAAAATACTCGCGGTCACCCCTACGGAGTGTAACTCCCATGCCAAAAGCCACAATCCCCTTAACTCCCGCTCGCACGCAATAGTCAAGTATACCGCGCAGGTTTTCTTCTGTATCGTTTATAAACGGCAGAATAGGGCAAAGCCACACAACAGTGGAAACGCCTGCATCGCGAAATCGGCAGAGCGTTTCGAACCTCTCGGACGTCAGCGAAACGTCGGGCTCGACAATCCTGCACAGAGTGTCATCATAAGTCGTCAGAGTCATCTGCACAACGGTTTTTGCTCTGTCATTAATCGCACAAAGCAGGTCGAAATCGCGCAAAATCCTTGCAGACTTTGTCAGTATAGCAACGCCGAATCCTCGCTTATATATGACTTCCAAGCAGCTTCGGGTAAGGCCAATCTTTTCTTCAAGATGAATATACGGGTCGCACATAGACCCCGTGCTAATCATGCAAGGCTTACGCCTTTTCGCAAGCTGAGCGTCTAAAATCTTGTCGGCATGCTCTTTTACTTCTATGTCAGTAAACTCGTGAGTGAACTGATAACAGTCGCTTCGAGCATCGCAATATATACAGCTGTGTGAACAGCCGCGGTAGATATTCATCCCGTTTTTCGGAGAGAGGATGGTTTTGTATGTGGCAAAGTGCATAGTCAATTAGCGGGGGCACTCTAAGGAGCACGGTAAAACAGCGTGCTTCCTAAAATGTACTACGTCTTGCTTGCAAGACGTGCGTGATCCGTCCACTCTCCGACGCGGAGAGCTTCCCACAAGCGGGCACGCCACGAGCTACGCTCGTACTTGCTTAGCCCCGCCTCGGACGGTCATCCTACTCTTTACCGCCAAGCAGCATTTGATGAGCGTTATCAAGAAGCAAATCTGTAATCGTCCCCGTTGACATAATCCGCGCAATCTCTTGAATACGGCTGTCAAAGTCAAGCTTGTTCACCGCCGTAAAAGTCCGCTCGCCATCCGAAAGCTTCTCAATCTTATACTGCGAACAAGCAAGCGCGGCAACCTGCGCCGAGTGCGTAACGCACAAAACCTGACGGTTTTTCGCCGCCTGCCGAAGTTTAAGACCAATCTTCTGGCTCGCTCCGCCGGACACTCCCGTGTCGATTTCATCGAACACAAGTGTTGGAATCTCGTCCTTGTCCGCAAATACGTTTTTAAGCGCAAGCATAACGCGCGAAAGCTCTCCGCCCGAAGCTATCTTCGAAAGAGGTCGCAGGTCCTCGCCAACATTCGCCGATACAAGCAGTTCTGCCGTTTCAAATCCTCGCGGGGAATTGTCCGCAGGAGTAAACTTAAACTCAAGCCGCACTCCCTTCATATCAAGGAAGTCGAGTTCTGAAGCTAAAAGCTTTGTAAACTCGACCGCAGCCTCACGACGGAGTGCCGACAGATTTTCGCCGACCTCTTTAAGCTCTGTTTCTGTCTGTTTTATCTGAGTTAGAATAACCGTCTGCCGCTCGTCAAAAAGCACTATGTCGTCAAGCTCTGCCCGAGCTTTTTCGCCGTATGCCAGTATCTCTTCTATCGAACTTCCATACTTCTGCTTAAGCTTGAATATAAGCGAAAGTCTGCTTTCAATAAGCTCTTGCTGAGCGGCATTGAAATCCAAATCGCCAAGGACGATTTCTATGTCTGACGACAGTTCTGCGATTTCTGCCATAAGTCCGTCCGCACGAACTGAAAGTTCCTGTGCATCAACGAAATACCCCGCGGCTTGCCCTAAAGCCCCTGCCGCTGTCCTAAGCAAGTCCGCCGCACCCTCTGCCTCGTCACAGCCGCTTATGGCAGAGTTCGCCTCGCCAAGGCTTGCCATGATTTTCGCACTGTTTCGTATGGTCTTTGCCATTTCTTCAAGCTCGTCCTCTTCGCCGACAGAAAGCTCTGCTTGCTCTATCTCTTCTACAACATACTCTAACCGCTCCAACCGCGCCTGTTTGTCCGACTGCGCCGCTTCAAGCTCTGCAAGAGCTTTTCGCTGTCCCGCGAGAGCGTGATATACTTCTGCGAACTCTTTTGCAAGTGTTCCTGTTCCGCCGAACCCGTCCAAAAGCTCGATATGCTTTTCGTTTGAAAGGAGAAGTCCTGTGTCATGCTGTCCGTGGATATTAACCAAAAAGCCCCCGATATCACGCAGGAATGACACAGTAGCAGGTCGAGTATTAACGCGGCAACTTCCTTTCCCGTCAGGAGCAACCTCGCGGGTAATTACCAGCGTGTCGTCTGTCGGATAGCCCGCGTCTGAGAGCATAGCATTCACCGCCGCGGGAACGTCGTCGAACTCGGCAGATATGACTGCTTTGTTCGTCCCTGTGCGGACGATGTCGTGCGTAAGGCGCTTTCCGAGCACCGCGCCAAGAGCGTCGATAAGAATAGACTTACCCGCGCCCGTTTCGCCTGTAAACACGTTCATACCCTTATCAAGAGTGATAAGAGTTTTCTCGATTACTGCAAGATTTTCTATGTAAAGTGAGGATAGCATTTTAATAATATTAATTGTGTTACAATTAATATTAAAGTATATACTTTAATGAATTAAAAGTCAACATAAAAAGTCTTGATTTTTTCTTGAACATACCTTATACTATAGTCATGACTAACTTAACTCTTAAAATAACCGGCATGTCTTGCGCCGCTTGCTCGGGCGGGATTGAACGTGCCCTTAATGCTCTGCCCGAAGTTACTGCGGCAGTAAACCTTACAACCGAGCGCGCCACGATAAGCTATGATGAGGCGGCATATTCGCCCGAAGATTTCATAGCAAAAATCGAAAAACTCGGCTTCGGCGCCGCCATTCCCGCTGCGAAATCAGAGGACAATGACGACAAAGCAAAGCAGAAAACAATCCGCATAATGCGGGCGAAGTTTATCGCCTGCGCAGTGTTTGCTTTCCCCCTGCTCTACATCGCGATGGTTCCCATGATAAGCCTTGTAAAACTTCCGTTTTACGGCGAGCTTCTTGACATGATGACGAACTACCCTATGTATTACGCACTGGCACAGCTTGTTTTGGTAATTCCATGCATGGGCATAGGCTATAAATTCTACACAGTCGGGTTCAAAGCAATCTTTAGGCTTCGTCCGAACATGGACAGCCTTATCGCCGTGGGAACTCTTGCGGCTTTTTCGTATAGTTTATATAGTATCTATCAGATATACCACATGAACTTCCACGCGGTTCATGCTCTCTACTTCGAAAGTGCGGGAGTAATAATCACACTTATACTTCTTGGCAAAACGCTTACAGAGGTATCAAAAGGCAAAACGTCGAAAGCTATCAAAACGCTTATGAATCTTGCGCCTAAAACGGCAACTCTGCTTGTTGACGGAACAGAGCGAGAGGTTGCAATCGAAGATGTCAACCCGGGCGACACTCTCTTGATAAAACCCGGCTCGTCCGTTCCGGTTGATGCCGTAGTAGTGTCGGGAGGTTCAGCAGTTGACGAAAGCATGCTTACAGGCGAGAGCCTGCCAATCGACAAAGCCAAGGGCGACCGAGTATTCGCCGCGACAATCAACACAAACGGAATTCTCACCGTCAAGGCAGAAAAAGTCGGCGCAGACACAGCTTTGGCGCAGATAATAAAACTTGTCGAGGACGCGCAAGGAAGCAAAGCCCCGATTGCGGCTCTTGCCGACAAAGTTTCGGGGATGTTCGTACCTATCGTATGCGGGATAGCTTTGCTTTCGGGAATTGCATGGCTTGTTGCGACAAAAGACATAACATTTGCGCTTACTATCTTCATCTCCGTGCTTGTAATCGCATGCCCCTGCGCTTTGGGACTTGCCACTCCGACGGCGATTATGGTCGGCACAGGCAAAGGCGCAGAAAAGGGAATACTTTTCAAAAGCGGAGCAGCATTAGAAACAGCGCACAAAATCAATGTTGTCGTGTTCGACAAGACGGGAACAATCACTACGGGACATCCTGTGCTTGTGCGGCATGACGTTGACTTAAAAACTGTCGCATCGCTCGAGCGGTATAGCAATCACCCTGTCGCGAAAGCTGTCGTAAACGCTTATGACGGCGATTATTACGAGGTGCAAGACTTCAAAGAAATTGTCGGGCAAGGCGTTCGGGGAACAATCGACGGAGCATTAATAGAAATCTCGCGCGGGCAGGTTTATAAAGACGGAAAGCCGATAGGAAGTTTCACCGTAGAGGACACAGAAAAGCCGACAAGCAAAGAAGCAATCGGGAAGCTTCACGACATGGGCATAAAAACGGTAATGATTACAGGCGACAGCAAAGCGGCGGCAGAAGAAATCGCCGCAAGGGTCGGAATTGATGAGGTTTACGCAGAAGTGCTTCCGGGGGACAAAGCGGATATTGTGAAGTCTCTGAAAACATCCAACAGTGCCCCACCACAGGTGGTTGTCGCCATGGTCGGAGACGGTATAAATGATGCTGTAGCGTTGACCACTGCTGACGTAGGCATGGCAATTGGTTCGGGCACTGACGTAGCAATGGAAAGTGCCGACATAGTGCTTATGCATTCAGAGCTTACTGATGTTGCCGCGGCAATAACTCTCTCGAGAAGAACAATACGCAATATAAAACAAAATTTATTTTGGGCGTTCGGATATAACGTAATCGGAATTCCTGTTGCCGCAGGCATTCTCCACCTTTTCGGCGGCCCGCTTTTAAGCCCCATGATTGCCGCCGCCGCCATGAGTTTGTCAAGCGTTTCGGTGCTTCTCAACGCTCTTAGATTAGGAAGAGGTAAAAAATGAAAAAAGTGATTACAGCTCTTGTAGTTTGCACTACTCTGCTCCTTACCTCGTGTGCTACTCTTGACGTAGTGCAGACTGACGCTATCAGAGCGTTCGAAGAAATTCCGACGACTGACAGCCACGCAGTGTTCACCTTGGACAAAACAGCATCGATAAACTGGGACAGCAACAGCGTGTACATCAAAGTGCAATCGAATGAAGAAAAGCTGGTTTTCTCAAATGACAACGGCGGCAACACAGCCGAAGAGATTATAACCCGCAACCGCTCTGCCCTTACCTATAACCACGAAAGTGATTATTACAGGCTTGCTATCGACAAAGCGACGTTCTCATGGTCGAAAAACGGAAACGGCAAGGTAGTGTTCGAATGGGAGTATGACAGTAACAAATACACCAAAGAATATCAACTATAATTATAAAGGAGTACAATATGAAAAATCAAAAAAGGCTCGCCTCTATAGTTGCTGTCTTGTTTACAATCGTGTTTGTCGGCATATCAGCGTCCTGCTCAATGAACTGCAACGACATTTTCGACCCTCTGATAACCAAGTCACAAGCAATACATGTTTTAAACAAGTCGCTTACAATTAAATATAAATTCATATCGCAAGAAAATATTTCTGAAGACAAGCGTGTGTTTAACTTTGAAGACGCAAACGGCACCTCATTTTCCATGACTTCTGAAGTAGATGTATCCTTTCCTTTACCATCTGCTTCCGAATCATGTAACTATGCAGGCGAACTTGCAAAGCCCGCCGTACAAACGATGGAGGTTTCGACACGCTACAGTCGTAGAGGTATCGTATATGTCCAACGCTATGCCGACCTCAAACCAATGGCCGAACGTATTTCAAAAACGCTTAGCATGATAAAGCCGCTTCCTATAAAACGTGACGCATTCATTGACGCTTTCAGGTGGGGCGACTTTCCTTGCATATATGTAAGACTTCCAAGCGAATACGAAACAACCGTTTCGCACGAAATCGCCGAATTTGATTTTATCTGCGAAGGCGAAGAACTCCCCACAGTGGAACAGATTTTCACAAAGCTTGAAGGCGGATTTGTTGATGCAGTAAAGCTTGGCACGGTTCAAGAAACCCTGCCCGAAGAACTACTTTTGAAATATCCCGCATCAAGAATCCGCACTGTCTATTGCAACGGGACAGAAGTCAAACCTATCGAAAACAGCGGAAATCTCGGTTCGTACACATTTAAATACGACGAAACCTCGCAGACGTACACAATACAAATGTGCCCCACCTACACCGCGTTCGAACGGCTTGTCGAAAATCTTGGTGGCAAGTATACAGACAAGCGCAATTATAATTCCGACACAGACAGACATGTGTCGTGGACAATCGGCGCAAACTCGTGGATTGATAAACACGGAAACAAAGGTTGCAACATATCAAAAAACGGCGAGATTATTATTGCCTCAAGGTTTGCGGATGAACACTTTACCCTGCCCGAACTTGAAAAGTTGCTTGATGCCTCAATAACTATCGACCAAAAAATCCCCGCAATAATGATAACAACAAAATAAACTTATAAATATGTATAGGAGCACACTAACATGAAATTCACACATCACATGCCCGCAAAACTTTTCTTCGGCCGCGGAGAACTCGCCCGCCTTTCTACAGAGCAATTGCCCGGCAAGAAAGCCCTTATCGTAATCTCAGCAGGCGGTAGTATGTCAAAGCGCGGTTACTTAGAAAGAGTAACACAGGCTTTAGAAACACAAAACACTTCATACATCCTCTTCGACAAAATCCAGCCTAACCCCACGCTTGAGAGCGTGCGGGACGGAGCGGCTCTTGCAAAGTCAACCGACTGCGATTTCGTCATCGGACTTGGCGGAGGGTCAAGCATTGACGCGGCGAAATCCATAGCAGTAATGATGACGAACCCGGGTGACTATTGGGATTACATCACCGGTGGAAGCGGGGGGAAAAAGCCCCTTTCCGCGCCTGCCGCACCCATGATTGCCATTACTACTACCGCAGGAACAGGCACCGAGTCTGACCCGTGGACGGTAATCACAAAAGAAGAAACGGGCGAGAAAATCGGCTTCGGACATGCAAGCACCTATCCGTATTTCTCGATTATTGACAGCTCGCTTATGGACACAGTGCCGTTGCACCTTACCGCTTTTCAAGGCTTTGACGCTCTGTTTCACAGCACCGAGGGCTATATCAGCAACAAGGCGTCTGTAATGAGCGACATCTACTCTTCAAAAGCGATTGAACTTGTCGGCAAATACCTTGCCCGAGCCGTTGCCGACGGTAACGACAGCGAAGCTCGCGACGGAATAGCACTCGCGAACACTCTGTCAGGCTTTGTCGAGAGCATTTCAAGCTGTACATCCGAGCATGCAATCGAGCACGCTATGAGCGGCTTTTACCCTGAACTCCCGCACGGAGCGGGGCTTATCATGATAAGCCTGGAGTATTATAAGGCGTTCAGCGAACGTCTGCCTGAAATGGCGAAACTCCTTTCGGGCGGAACATCAGACGACTTCGTGGCGACCCTCGCGAAGCTTCAGAAAGATTGCGGAGTTGACAATCTGAAGATGTCCGACTATGGCATAAATATAGATGAAGCTGAGAAGATTGCATGGGCGACCAAGGTCGCTTTGCATAGCTTCGACACTATGGGCGGGCTTTACGGTAACGACCGAGTGGCTCTCTCTGTCGACGATGTAGCAGGAATTATAGAAAGAAGCTATAGATAGTGGAAAATATCGTAACTTCGAAAGACTGCGAAGCATGCCGTTGGTGCTGTGAATTCAATGCAGAGGACTGTTGGGAAATTCCAAGCGGCACGGACGGCAAGCCGCTTTTCACGCTTGACTTTGCCAAAACAAATGAAGATTTACCCTGCCCGCACCTCAACGAGAATGGCTGTACATTGGGCGAGAACAAGCCGCTTGACTGCAAAATGTGGCCGTTTAGGAAAATGAGCGGCCGCCTTGCGATATGTACCGACTGCCCC
>JGI994J12354_10002896_pt1 | contig 16352 bp, 10 predicted proteins | sample IntmicLarv3ML3BL_FD_12354 | JGI IMG/M metagenome (IMG submission 12354) | reverse complement strand
ATCCCTTATTGTAGTAGCGTCAAATCCACGTACAACAAGCACAATTAACGGATTTTACTCCCTTTTCTATGACTGGGAGCAGCGATACGGCGGAATAATAAGCTGCTTTTTCTTCCCGCCCGACCTTCCTGCCCGACCCAACATGTTTCCAAAAGGCGAGGCGGCATGGGCATCTCTCGGTGCATGGCTTCCGTTATTCTCGATGACAGGTGTCATTGCCTGGATGCAGACAAAACAAAACTGGCTTAAAAAGATGATTATTACCCTTTGCATATTTGCTATGGTACCGATTTTAAACAGCCTTTTCTTCCTTCTTAACAGTGCTTATTACGCACGGTGGTTTTACATGCTTACGCTTATGATGGCGCTTTCAACCGTTATGGCTTTCGAACGCAAGGATATCGATTGGAACCGTGCGCTTCGATGGAGCTTCGGGATAACGCTTTTCATTGTTCTGACAGTCGGATTTATACCGCAAGGCTCACCCGACGGCGTTATCTCAAAAATCGGAATACACAATTACAGCAGCAACGGCTATGAGTATCATCTTTCGATGTGGGTTGACGATAATCCTGTAAAAATAGGACTGTATAAGTACCCCGACCGCTTCTGGGTTCATGTGTCTATCGCGCTTGCAAGCCTTCTTGTTACAGCGCTGCTTATTAATATCCTTAAGAAAAATCCGAAGAAGTTTGCAAAGCTCGGTATTTTGGGTGTCGCTGTCGTTTCGGTCATCTATTCGACATATTTTTTGGGAACGGGAAAAACACTTTCATACAATACAAGAGACTTTATTGTTCCGTACATGCTTGAAGGCGCTGAAGATATTAAAATCGAGGGCATAAAGGATGTCCGAATAGACGGCTATGACCCGATGGACAATATGGGTATGTTCTGGCAGATTCCTTGTATTTACGCTTTCCATACGGTTGTTCCGGCTTCGGTTATGGAATTTTATCCGAAGCTTGGCGTTGAACGAAGCGTCGGAACCCGTCCCGATATGAAATATGCCGGACTGCGCAATCTGTTGTCGGTTAAATACATGTTTGATTATGCCGGAGACAGCAATGATTTCGGGGATGTTAATGACTACGAAGCTGTCACGAAAATTCCGGGATTTAAATATTATGACAAACAAAACAATTACTACATCTGGGCAAATGAAAATTATGTACCGATGGGCTTTGCTTACAAGAATTACATTACACAGCAGGATTTGGACGATTTTACCGAGGATATACGTGACCGCCTGCTTTTGAAGGCTGTCATGCTGGACGATGAACAGATTGAAAAGTACGGCGGACTTATGGAGCATCTCGAAACCGGCGAGCACAGCTATTCGGATGAGGATTTGACTGAGGACTGTGACGCTCTTCGTGAAGAATGTGCGTATTATTTCAAGCGTGATAACAAAGGCTTTGATTCAAAAATTAAGCTTTCAGAGGAAACACTCGTCATGTATTCCATCCCCTACGAGGAAGGCTGGAGCGCAACTGTTAACGGTAAAGCTGTTACTATTGAAAAGGTTGACAACGGTTTATGTGCGATCAAGTGTGAAGAGGGCGAAAACATAGTCCGCTTTAATTATATGACCCCGGGTCTTATTAACGGCATTATAATTACTGCGGCAACATTGCTTTTGTTTGCGGCATACCTGATTCTCATTAAAAAATATGACCGTTACCGTCTCCAGAAGGCTGCCGTCGCAAAAGCTGTTGCCGAAGCGGAGGCTGAGCGTGAAAGAGCGCTTTTGCTTGAAAACATGTTTGATATTCAGATGTTTGACAACATAAACTATGATGAAACAATCAATGAAAATACAACTGACGACATATCACCTGATGAAATAAACCTTTCAGAATGATAAGGATGTAAAATATGTGCGGAATATGCGGATTTATAGGCGAGGATGACAAGGGCGCGGAAATACTCAAGGAAATGACCGATGTAATTGTCCACAGAGGACCCGACAGCGATGGAATCTATACCGAAAACGGTATCTTTATGGGCTTTCGTCGGTTGAGCATTATTGATATTGAGGAGTCAGGCTCGCAGCCGATTTATAACGAGGACAAAACGCTTGTGCTGACCTTTAACGGCGAAATTTATAATTATATGGAGCTTAAAGAGGAGCTTTTATCCCTTGGTCATGTTTTTTATACCCAAACCGACAGCGAGGTTTTGGTGCACGGTTATGAACAGTGGGGAACCGAGCTTCTTGACAGACTCCGGGGCATGTTCGGGTTTGCGATTTACAATACCCAAACTAATGAATTTTTTATGGCAAGAGATTTTTTCGGAATCAAGCCGCTTTATTACACAACTGCGGACGGCTGTTTTGTCTACGGCTCTGAAATAAAGAGCATACTAAAATTCCCCGGATATGAAAAAAAACTTAACGAAAATGCGCTAAACAATTATTTAAGCTTTCAATACAGTGTTCCCGACCAGACCTTTTTTGAAGGGATTTACTGTCTGCCTCCGGCTCATTATTTGCTTTATAAGGACGGCGAAATAACGATTTCTCGTTATTGGACACCCGATTTTAAAGCCGATGAAAAAACTCTTGAGCAGGCAACAGATGAAATTGACGAGGTTTTCACCAAATCGGTTGAAGCCCACCGCATTGCCGATGTACCTGTCGGATGCTTTTTATCAAGCGGTGTTGATTCAAGTTATGTCGCCTCATTTTTTGGCGGAGAGAAGGCTTTTACAGTCGGCTTTGCATATGACCAATACAACGAAATTTCGTATGCTCAGGAATTTTCAAAGCAGGCAAATCTTGACCATACCTACAAGATTATTTCAGATGAGGAATATTGGAATTCGATTCCTCTTATTCAGTATCATATGGATCAGCCGCACGCCGACCCGTCCTGTATAGCCCTTTATTTCGTGAGCAAAATCGCGCGCGAGCACGTTAAGGTTGTGTTGTCGGGAGAAGGTGCGGACGAGCTTTTCGGAGGATATAATATCTATCACGAACCGTTAAGTCTTAAGAGTTTTCAGAAAATTCCGAAATTTTTGCGGAAATTTATGGCGATGTGCGTTTCTCCTCTTCCCTTTTTTAAAGGCAAAAGCTTTATTATAAGAGCGTCCAAAAATCTTGAAGAACGATTTATCGGCAACGCGAATATGTTTTCAAAAAAAGAAAAACAAAAGCTTCTTAAAAATCCGGCGCTTGCAACCGCTCCGCAGGAGATAACAAAGCCGTTTTATGACAAAATAAAGCGCTATGACGATATCACAAAAATGCAATATATTGATATTCATCTGTGGATGGTCGGGGATATCCTTTTAAAGGCTGACCGTATGAGCATGGCAAATTCGCTTGAGCTTAGGGTGCCGTTTCTTGATAAAGAGGTGTTTAAAACCGCCGCAAGCCTTAAAACCGAATATCGCTGTAATAACATTGATACAAAATACGCAATGCGTCTTGCAGCTAAACGGCATATTCCTCAGAGTACCGCCGAAAAGAAAAAGCTTGGATTCCCTGTTCCGACACGTGTATGGCTAAGGCAGGAGAAATATTACAATATCATAAAAGAAGCTTTTGATTCGCCTGTTTGCGATAGATATTTCAATAAGCAAATTCTTATGAAATATCTTGACCGGCATTATAACGGCAAAGAGGATAACAGCCGCAAAATCTGGACGATATACATTTTTATTGTCTGGTATAATCAGTTTTTTGAGGCTTAAAAATGGAAAAAGAAACGCTGTTTAAATTTAGTTTGAAATATTTCATCGCATTTTTATTGCTCTTTGGCACAGAAGTTTACATCGCTCTTTTTGTGAAAAATACAATCATCCGGGCATATATCGGCGACGTAATTGTCGTATGGGTGATTTACGCTTTTATAAAAAGCTTCATAGCTAAAAGAATGCGATTGCTCCCTCTTTACATTTTCATTTTTTCGGTTATTGTCGAGGTTCTCCAGTACTTTAAGATTGTCGAATTGCTTCACCTTGAGGGAAATACCATCGCAAGAACAGTCATCGGCACAAGCTTCAGTCTGATTGATATTTATTGCTATCTGGCAGGATGCATAATACTCTTGATTTGGCAAATGCTTGAAAACAAAGGGGAAAAGCGAGATAGTTTAGTCGATTAATTATTTATCATACAAACAATTAATTGCGCGAAGTATTAGCTTTTGGTCGTCTATTTGTTTTTTGCGACTTTGAGCAGAATGCAAAGACTGCTTCCCTTTTTCTCTTCCCCCGTTGTCATTCTTGAGCGTAGCGAAGAATCTTCTTTTGCTCTCTTTTAAACTGTGGCACAAGATCCTTCGCTACGCTCGAGGATGACAGTATGAGAATGGTATGAAAAAACGGGGAAAGGTGTTAATTTTCAGCTGGAACAAGGTGCTACATGATTTTTCCTTTTGCGGCAGCATTTTCAACTGAATATTTAACTCCACTCTGAAATTCCTAATTCCTCACTCCTAATTCCTAATTAACAGAAAGGTTTTGTTACCATGAAAAAATTCTACATTACGACCCCTATTTATTTCCCGTCTGCCAAGCTTCACATCGGGCACAGCTACACAACTGTTGCCGCTGATTCGCTTGCACGATTCAAAAGGATGCAGGGGTACGATGTAATGTTTTTGACCGGCACCGACGAGCACGGTCAAAAAATTGATGATATCGCAAAGGAAAAGGGAATTACTCCAAAAGCATATGTTGATGATATTGTCAGCGGTATACGCAAGCTTTGGGAGCTTCTTAATATATCCAATGACCGCTTTATTCGAACAACCGATGATTACCACGAAAAGGCTGTCGCGCAGATTTTTGAGCGTCTTTATGAACAGGGAGATATATACAAAGGAACCTATGAAGGCTCTTATTGCAAGCCGTGCGAGGCATTTTGGACAAAAACCCAGCTGGAAGACGGCAAATGTCCCGATTGCGGACGCGATGTTATTGACGGTCGTGAAGAAGCATATTTTTTCAAACTGTCAAAATACGCTGACCGTATTTTAAAACTGTACGAGGAGCATCCCGAATTTATCGAGCCTGTTTCGCGCAAAAACGAGATGATAAACAACTTTATCAAGCCCGGACTTGGGGATTTATGTGTTTCACGAACAACATTTTCATGGGGGATTCCTGTAAGCTTTGACAAAAAGCATGTAGTTTACGTATGGATTGACGCACTTTCAAACTACATTACGGCGCTTGGCTACGGCAGTGACGACCAAAGTGATTATGATAAATACTGGCCTTGCGATTTGCATCTTGTCGGCAAAGAAATAATACGTTTTCACACCATTATATGGCCGGCGCTTCTTATGGCGCTTGATTTGCCATTGCCCAAAAAAGTTTACGGTCACGGATGGCTTTTGCTGGACGGCGGAAAAATGTCAAAATCGAAGGGCAATGTTGTTGACCCGGTTATACTTTGCAATCGTTACGGCGTGGACGCTATCAGATATTTTTTACTGCGTGAAATTCCATTCGGTTCTGACGGTGTATTTTCAAACGAAGCACTGATAAACCGAATAAACTCCGACCTTGCAAATGATTTGGGAAACCTTGTTTCACGAACGGTTGCAATGTGCTTTAAATATTTTGACGGAAAGCTTCCAACCGACAGAGTGTCCGATAACGATTTGGACAGCAACATTATTTCCATTGCGTCAGGCACATATTCAAAAGTGTCCGAATTTATGGATAAACTTGAATTTCCGAATGCTCTTGCAGAAATATTCAGGCTTGTTTCAAGAGCGAATAAATATATTGACGAAACAACCCCATGGATACTTGCAAAGGATGATTCCCAAAAGCCCCGTCTTGCCTGTGTTCTTTATAATCTTTGTGAGGCAATAAGAATTTCAGCGGCTCTTTTGGCTCCGTTTTTGCCCGAAACCGCACAAAAAATTGCATATCAGCTTGGTGTTGATGAAACGTCATTGTCCTTTGAAAATTCCGAAAAATGGGGATATCCTGACAGCTATTGTGTAAACAAGGGAGATACCCTTTTCCCAAGAATTGACCTTGCAGAGGAGCTTGCACTTCTTGATGCGGAGGCTTTGAAAACGGCTCCCCAAAAAGAAAAAACGCCCGAAGGCGTTAAGAGTATTATTGATATTGAGGATTTTAATAAGGTCGAGCTTACAGCGGTCAAGGTGCTTGAATGCAGTAACATCCCAAAAAGTGAAAAACTTTTATGTTTCAAGGTTTTTGACGGTCAGAAGGAGCGTCAGGTTGTTTCGGGTATAGCAAAATATTATAAGCCCGATGAGCTTATCGGAAAAACGCTTATTCTTGTTTCAAATCTTAAAGAGGCAACGCTCTTCAAAACGCTTTCGCAGGGAATGCTGTTATCAGCCGAAAGTAAAGACGGACTTACGCTTCTTATGCTTGATGACAGCATCACCGCGGGAGCGAAGATAAAATAAATATCAAGCTAATATACACAAAGGAGATATTTTTAATGAAAAATATCGAAATTTTACTAAAAAACGACAGCGCAGTACAGTGTGCGACTTTGGATGCTTCTGCTGTTGGCGCATGGCTTGATAAACCGGAAATTAATGTATTTGTTGATCCGCAAGAGGAATTTCAGCAGTTTTTGGGATTTGGCGGATCGTTTAGTGAATTGGGTTACAAAGCCCTTTTATCATTGGGAAAGGAAGAACGTGAAGAGGTAATTTGCAAATTGTTCGGAAAAGATGAATCCGGACTGAATTATTGCCGAATACCCATTGGTGCAAATGATTTCGCGTTGGATGCCTATTCCCCAAACGACTGTCAGGGCGACTATTCAATGGAGCATTTTTCTCTGACGAGGGATAAACAATATTTAATTCCCTTTATCAAGGACGCGCAAAAACAACGCCCTGAACTGGCAATACATGCCTGTCCATGGAGTCCTCCGGGTTGGATGAAGGAAGGCGGTCTTATGGATCAGGCGGCGGGTCATCTAAAGGAAGATGATAAAACACTTGCCGCATATGCTCAATACTTCGTCCGATTCGTAGAGGAATACGCGGCTTTGGGAATCCCGATTTTCCGGGTGCTTATTCAAAATGAACCTGACACGAAAGCGAATTTTCCGGGAAATTACATGCCTCCTCACGTCATGCGGCGATTCTTCAAGGAATTTCTCAATCCTGCCATGCAAAACTGTGAAATTCCATGCGAGGTGTATGCCGGTACATTTAGGGGGTCAGATTCCATGTGGGCAAATGACGTTGCCCGGGACAAGGATTTCTTGTCTGCCATTGACGGCTTTGGTTTTCAATACACTCCTCCGGAACGTCTTCACGACTTCATACGAGTTACAGATAAGCCAATCATGCACACTGAAAGCAACTGTTATGACGGTTCAAACAGTTGGGAACAGGCATTTTCGCTGTTTGTAAATTTTATCGGCTATGTAAACTCCGGATGTGAAATTTATACATATTGGAATATGGTGTTAAACGAAGATGCTTTGAGCAGCTGGGGATGGAAACAAAATTCACTTGTCACGGTGAACGAGGAAAGCGGTAAAACGATATACAACCCGGATTATCATGTCGCAAGACTGATAAGCCGGGCTGCATCAGGGCGCAGGCGTGTGTTTTCACTGTGCGAACGCCGTATGACAATTGCTTTCAAAGGAGCGGATGGCGACATTTCTGTTCTTATGCCGAATTTTGTTAACCATTCCACCACTGTAAATCTGAGCATTGAGGGGAAGATTCTTCGCGTAGAATTACCGTCGAATTCTGCAAATGCCATTCATCTGAAAAAAGATGGAAATGAATATATCTTGAAGTGAAAATCAATACAGCAATCCGCTTGCTTTGAGATTTTCGGCGCTTTTCCTGACAAGCTCAAATGCATCTCCATCGGGGGTGTCCATCTCTACGACAACCCATTCGGCAGAAGTGTATTTTACACAATTAAGTATGGCTGTTATGTCAAGAATACCCTCCATAACGGCAGGATTAGGCGTTGAATGCTCAATGCCGCCGGGCTTCATATCCTTTAAATGAATCAAAAAGACTTTGCTGCCGAACGATTTAAGATAGGCAACGGGGTCTTTTTTTGCAAAGGTAATCCAATAGGTATCAAATTCGAATTTAAGGTTCGGACATTCTTTTTCCATATTTTCGATAATTCCGTCAGCAAATTCCCCGTCATGATTATGGAATCCGATCTTAATGCCCTTTTCGGCATATCTTTCTATAAGACTATTGAATTTTTTGGCGGTTTCAAAAAAAGCGTCACCGCGTAAAAGATTCATGTCGTATCCCGGAATTGATAACTTATCCATTCCGAAAATCCTTGCGTTTTCGCACCATGCGTCAAAGCTTTCNTCAAGCTCCTGATAGGAAACATGAGCACTTAGCGCCGTAAGATTATATTTGTCGAGTAAATCCTTGATTTCCTGTGCGCTTTTGCCGTAAAGCCCTGCCAGCTCAACGCCGTCATAGCCGTATGAGGATATTTTCTTTAGAACATCCTCAAGATCTTTTTCTGCAAAATCTCTGAGTGTGTAAAGCTGAATTCCTAATTTCATAGTGATTCTCCTTGCGTTTTAAATTAATAGAAGAATCATACCATATCAATTTTCAAAAGTCCACTTAATATTGATTTTTTAATTGAATTGTTATATGATAAAAGATATTCGAAAGGAGCTTGATTTACAACAGTGAAAACCGACAACAAAAGACATACATTAATTTTAACCTCATCCGCCCTCGGGCTTTTAATAAATATTGTGCTTTTTTCTTTAAAGCTTTGGGTTGGAGCAGTCAGCGGAAGCGTTGCTGTCAATGCAGACGCTTTTAATAATCTTGGAGATTTTATATCATCGCTTGTTTCGCTTATCGGGCTTCGGATGTCCCGTAAAAAGCCTGACCGTGAGCATCCTTTCGGTCACGGCCGTATAGAATATCTTGCGGCGACCGTTGTTTCCTTTTTTGTCTTATGGGTAGGAATAGAATTTTTCAGAACATCTGTTACAAATCTTTTTACTCCGTCCGACGTAGTATTTAAAACATACATCCTTGTGCTGCTGCTTTTGACCGCCGCGGCAAAGCTCTTTTTAGGATTTTTTTACAGATTCATTTCACTTAAAACAGGCTCCGCTGTCGGCAGAGCTTCAATGCTTGACAGCTTTGCCGACGTTTTCATAACGCTGATAACCGTGCTGTCCTTAATTGTCGGCAGAGTAACCGACTTTCCCGTAGATTCGATTGCCGGAATAATCGTTTCGGTATTTATTGTTGTTAACGCCTTTAAGATGATATCAGAAACGCTGCGTCCTATACTCGGAAGTCAGCCTGATACAAAAATGCTCGAACAGATAATAACGCTTGTTCTTAAGGATGAGCATGTGCTTGGAGTCCACGACCCGGTCATTCATAATTACGGACCTCTTAAGAATTTCGCGTCAATCCATGCAGAAATGCCGCAAAGCATGAGTTTTCTTGAGGTTCATACGATTTTTCACGGTATAGAAGCTCTTGTCCGCGATAAGCTGTCAATTGAGCTTGTAATTCACGGTGACCCGGTCGATACCGCAGACCCTGAAACACAAATACTGCGCTATGCCCTTAAAAGCATATTGCTTGATATTGATAAAAGCCTTGGATATCATGATTTACAGCTCATCCGTAAGGATTCGCAAACTTATATTTCATTTGATATTGCGGTTCCATACGGTTTTACGGCTGACTTAGGCGAGCTTTCAGATAAAATCAAAAAAGGTATTAAAAAGCTTAATGAGTCCTATCTAGTAAGCTTTACGGTAGATAATATATGAGCGATAACAAGGGTCTTTATTACCACATCCCCTTTTGCCGTCAAAAATGTCCTTACTGTGACTTTTACTCGGCAAAAACAGAAATTGATACCGTTGTCCGATATGCCGGAGCACTTATATCCGAAACAGAAAAATATTCGGACAGTACAATGCTGTTCGATACAATTTATTTCGGCGGAGGAACTCCGAACCTTTTGGGCGCTGAAAATATTTCAAAGGTTATTGAAAACGCAAAGCAATGTTTTAGCATAAGCTCTCCTGAAATAACCGTTGAGTGCAATCCGTCCTCTGACTTGGAGGAGTTTTTCAGCATTCTTGCAAAGGTCGGAGTAAACAGGATTTCTGTCGGCTTGCAGTCGGCATTACAGAGCGAGCTTGATTTTCTGGGAAGGAAACACACCGCGCACAGCTTGAAGCAAACGGTCATGGCGGCAAAATCGGCAGGCATAAACAATATATCGGTTGATTTGATGTTCGGACTTCCAAATCAAACATTCGAAAATCTTGATAAAAGCATTGATTTTGTGCTTTCTCTTGATGTTCCTCACATTTCGGCGTACATGCTGAAGGTCGAAAAAAGCACTCCTTTTTTCGAAGTCGGCATTATAACAGATGACGACTGTCAGGCTGAACTTTATATGCATTTGTGCGAGCGGCTCACTGGGCTATATAAGCATTACGAAATTTCAAATTTCTGCCGTGAAGGCTTTGAAAGCAGGCATAATCTTAAATATTGGACAGGTGCGGAATATCTTGGAATAGGTGCCTCAGCACATTCGTTTTTAAATCAAAAACGGTTTTTCTATCCTCGAAGCACAGCTGATTTTATAAACAGTCCGAAAGCTGTTCCCGACGGTTTGGGAGGAGATGCCGATGAGAGGCACATGCTTCTTTTGCGGCTTTCGGACGGAATAAAAAGTCCTGTTCCCGACAACATTTTTCGCAGAGCGTTAAAGCTGTCAAAAACAGGACTTGTAATCGCCGATAAACAAGGTGTACGGCTTACCGAAAAAGGCTTTTTACTGTCAAATACGCTGATTGGGAATCTGATAAACGGTTAACCAATCTGCTATAACTGAGCCAAAGTACTAGTTCTTAAGCTCATACCATGTCTTATGCTGGTGGATTGCCATGCCGTACTTTTTGGTCGGAATACCAGTATCAAGCGTATTTTTAAGCTTTAGCATTTCCGAATTCATGTAGTTTTTACCTTCCTCCATATAGGATACCATATCACCCTCGGAGGACTTTGTTTCGGCGCCCAATATAATTTTGGTTCCGTATTTTTTGGCAAAAGCAATTTCGTCCTTTGATTCTTTATGCATAGCCGCTGCGGTATCTCTGTACGACATGACTGCAACCGTATCGCACTTTTTTGCAAAAAGCTCGTCCATACGAAAGCTTGCGCCGTTTTCGTCATTAACAGTGTCTTTGTCTGTAAACCAAAAGGGAATATCCCATTCAAGAAGCGTTCCTGCCGAGTCTGCGGCGGGACGTGCTTTTTTTGTCAGCAAGTCTGCCAAAAGCTGTAAAATTGCCGCCCTGTTTGATCCGAAATCGCTTCTTTGGTGAGGCTCGACATCCAGATGCATGGCATAAAACTTTTCGTCTTCTGCCGCTGAGGTCTGATAATTGTTGAATTTTACAGCAAAAGACTCAAATCCTTTGTTGCCTGCTGTAATCCAGTTTACATCACCCGCGAGCGCCGCCACACGCATACCGTTTTTCTTTGCTTTTTTGACAAACTCCCGTACCACGGCTGTTGAAACAGCGGTGCCCATGGAATCAACACAAAGATAGATTTCGCTTACCCTGTTTTTGGCAAGAAAATCAAGATACATGTCACCTGTCGGAGAATTGATATCCTTAATGCTCCACCACCAGACACCCAGCGTATGGGGATCTCCAGCATTTCTCACATTCATAACCGCTCCGGTATATGGCGGGAATGACGGTGTTGACGAGGTGCCGCCCTGCGAGCTGTTTTTGCTTGATACCGAAGATGGGCGGGAGCTTGTCTGCGGATTGTTCGGACCGCTTGCCGTACCGTTATTCAAGTCTTTACTTTCTCCCTTCGAGGTTGTTGCGTCCTGACTTTGGTCAGTATTACCGCCTGTGTCCGATGATTCTGCACTGTGCGGCTCCGATGTGCCGTCATCTTCCGGCTGCCCGTCCGCACCCGTTTCCGGGTCCGTCAGACTTTCATTTGCACCCGAAGAAGAACCTTCAGGCTTTTTCGCAGCATTTTTGGAGCTGCAGGAAATAACGCTCATCATCAACGAAAGAATCAAAGCGGAATATATGAATTTTAATGAAAGCTTGCCGATAATAAATACATTCCTCTCCTTAGGGTAGAGAGATTCGAACACAATGCGCTTCTTGATTGAAAATATTCCATCTTTCCGCCCATTTTTTCAGTTAAATAGCCAGCTATTCGCCTTCAAAAATGAACGAACAGCCAAAACATTTTCTAATCAATAAGTCGAAGAGTTTAAAAAGGACAAATTTTTGTCAAGACAAGAAAAAGTTCGCAGTTAATGCTCGCCTGCCTTAAGGGCAGTCCGTTTTCGAAACAAAACGGATCGCGCGTATTGACAAGAGCTTTTGCGCAGTATTGGCTGAAATTTGACTTTTTAAACCGTATCGGGTTCGACTCTCTCTACCCTAATGCAAAGCATACCAATTTGCAATCTGATGAACGGCAATACCGTAATTTTGATTGGGAATTTCCGAATCCATCATTGCTTTCAGCGACAAAAGCTCGGCATTCATATAGCTTTTGCCCTCCTCCATGTAGGATACAAAATCACCCTCAAGAGAATATGTCTCTGCGCCAAGTATAATTTTGCTTCCGTATTGCTTTGCAAAAGCAATTTCGTCTGACGACACACTGTACATTTCTGCCGCCGTATCACGGTACGACATAACCGCTACTGTATCACATTTTTTTGCAAACAGCTCATCCATGCGAATGCTTATGCCATTTTCATCATTTACAATATCGGCGCTTTCAAGCCAAAACGGAATATCCCACTCCAAAAGTGTTCCCGACGCGGTAACTGCCGGACGTACTTTTTTCGTAAGAAAATCGGCTAAAAGCTGTAAAACCTCTGCCCTGTTCGAGCCAAAATCGTCTCTTTGATGAGGCTCTATATCCAGATGTACAGCATAAAATTTTTCATTTTCCGATGCCGATGTCTGGTAATTATTGAATTTTGCGGCAAAGGTCTCAAAGCCTTTGTTTCCTGTTTCAATCCAGCTTATGCTTCCCGTCAGAGCCGCCACGCGCATACCGTTTTTTCCTGCCTTTCTGACAAAAGCCTTTACCTTTGAAATTGAAACGCTTTGCCCCATGGAATCAACGCAAAGATAAATTTCACTGACCTTGTTTTTGGCAAGAAAATCAAGATATATGTCACTTTGCGGAGATTCTACGGTGTTTATATTCCACCACCAGACACCAAGGGTTTGAACGTCCCCTGAATCGCGCACATTCATAACGGGACCGTCATAAGAAGTTCACTCCGGTACAGCTCCCTGGGGGATATAAAGTGAATCCTCTATTCCGAGAATATATTTCTTCAAGGCAACCAGCTCGTCTGCTGTGATACCGTCATCACCGTCAAAATCCGCGCTGACGGTTTGCATCGCATCCAGCGTAAAGCCGGATATCACGATTTTTTTCTTCAGTATAACCATATCGGCAGTAGTGCATTTACCGTCACCGTCCAAATCTCCCAGCACGGCAAAATAAATACTGTGAAGCTCAATATCCTTGTATTTCAGTACAGCCTTCATTCCCGATGCTGTCTTCTCTGCAGGTAAAACAGTGCCCTCATTTGCGGTTTGTATATCAATAGTACCGTTAGCCGCCGCGATATCCGCAAGCACCTGCGTTTTTGTTCTGCCCGGCTGAGTTACCGCAAAACCGTTAACTATGGAAAGGTCACCCGGGAAGGTCATTTTTGTGTCAAATTTCGCAAGCTCGGCCTCTGCTGCGAGAAGCACGGCAAGGTTTGTCACATTCTCTTTGTCTGCCGTTGCAAGGCTTGCATAATTTAATCTTGCCTTTTCTATTGCCTCTTTGTCTGTCGGCACTATCGCAGCAGTCAAAGGAAGCGAGTTAATTTCAGTTGTAACATCAGATGAAGAGCCTGATTTCCATACCTTTATATCATCAATGTAGTAATCGGCTTCGGAGCCGGCAGTGGTCAGCCAAATATTGCTCCATCCTCCGCTGTTTGGATTAAAAGCGCTTGAAGCAACACCTTCAGGTCTTATTGCGTAATATTCTTCTTTGATTGAGTTGTATCCTATCTGCGTCCATTGGTCTGTTACAGTAATTGTCAGCTCGCTGTCGCCGTTAAGCCATGCGGAACCGTCGGCTGATCCTGCCCAGATTGGCTTTACATCCATGGTGGTTTGCGGTGCAACCATTTTCATCCAGCATGACATATGCCATGACTCTCCCGGCTGTGTATCAAGACCTGCAAGCAGTAATTTCAAATCTAATGCCAGACCCTGATAAGTGCCCGGACGGTCTGTAACCTTTAAGCCGGTATTGCCCGAATGTACGCCTTCCGGTTCATAAGGCAGAGAACCGGGAATCTGCTCATTTATTACTGCGTTTTGAATAACAGCCGAATCGGCATACCATGTTGTGGTTCCGTCGCCTGTCCACGACTCAAAGTTTGTTGCGGAATAATCTATAGGATTGCCGCCTGAAAGCTCTTCAAAATCGCTGTTTTCCAGCATACTCGGCTGACGTGTTACATCGGTGGTATGATCGACACCATCGACCCAAAAAAGCGAAACATCGTCAATATAGTATGCACCATCATACATGGTTTCCATTGTAGCATCTGAAGTTATGTCAAACACCAGCTTGGTTTTTTGTCCCACGATATCAAGTCTGGCAGCTGTCATTTCATAAATGGCAAAGCTGCGATAGTAGTTCGCGTCATCTTTTGTTCCGACCTCTGTCCATTCGGAACCGGTAACCTCATATTGTGTTGCCCATGTGTCACTCAGTCTCAGAGAGCCTACACCCTCTGTTCCATACAGAAGCGGTCGAACATAAGCTATGTCATTAGGGTTTTCAAGTTTTATTTTTGCCGCGATATAAAGACAGCCATTTCCGTGCTGAATTATATAGTCTCCGTTTCCGTCTTTTTGTTTCATAAGGGTTGTAATATCGTAACAAAGACCGCTGCTTAACTCACCCCAACGACTTACAACCTTTATAACCCTGTTTGATACGACATTCTCTTCGTTGCTTACCTGCGTAAGCGTTGATGTTCCGTTGTTCTCCTCATTTAGATTCGCAATCAGCGGAGTTGTTATCGTGCTTTCCATATCACCGTTTGTGACGAGATTTGTACCGTACAGGTATCCGTCCGCGCTCACCGTCAGCGGCACAACCGCCATAAGCATTGCCAAAACCAATAGTACCGATAATAACTTCTTCATTTTCTTTCCTCCTTAAATATGATTATTTCTCTCTGTTCATCAGCGCATAGAATGAAGCTGCATGATGAACTGCAAACCCGTATTTCGGAGCCTTTGCTTCCTCAAGCTTTTTGCGCAGCACCTCCGATTCTGTTACCAAAACATCACGTCCCGGCAAATAATACGAAACACTTGACGGCGATATTTTCATCGTTTCTGTGCTTAAAATAATCTTTTTGTTATGCTTTTTTGCGTATTCAACCTCAAGCTCTCCGCGCTCAAACTGTGCAAGACCGTTATTGTAATAGGTCATGACGGCTATACTGTCGCAATAGGTAAACATCACGTCAAGCATGGTTGTTTCCGTGCCTGTTCCCGGGTCAAAAACCTTGTCCTTATCATCAAAATAGGAAAAAATATCCCATTCCAGAAGCAAATTCATTTTTCCTGCGTATTCCGAAGCATTCGCCGTAAGAGAGGCAAGCAATGCACAGTATTTGCTTCGATTCATCTGAAAATCGTCCAAGGTATGCGGCTCGACATCAAGATGAATGCCGTAAAATTTTTCATCATCATTGGCATTTGCCTGATATTCGTTTACCCTGTCCATAAAATTGTAAAGACCCATGCCCATATCGCTTTCCACGACCCAGTTTGTCGCGCCCCCAAGCGCCGCGACACGAATGCCAAGCTTGCTGCATTTTGCAACAAAGCCTCTGACATCCGATTCGCTGACCATACCCTCGTCCACGGTGCCGCCCTGTACAGCCTGCTCCGACCATGGAAGCATTAATCCTGTTGCAAGATAAATTTCGGTCACATTGCTTGCAAGCAGACAGTCAAGGATGTGGTCAACCGATACACCGTCCTTTGGCGCTGTCAGATAGGTTATATCCCACCACCATATGCCGAGTGTCGTCTTGTCGTCAGCCTTGCGATAGTTTACCGAAAGCCCCTTGTGAAGGCTTCCCTTTGTAAAGCTTTTCCCGATTACCGATGCCGCAGGCAGATTGTCAGCCTTTTTAAATGCAGTCAGAGGCTTCGAATCGCTTTGGCTCCGGGTCGGCGGCGAAGATTCGCTCTGTAACGAAGTTTGCTGAGATGTGTCCGGCTGACTATCTGTTGAAGGTGAGTC
>JGI994J12354_10002895_pt1 | contig 16363 bp, 14 predicted proteins | sample IntmicLarv3ML3BL_FD_12354 | JGI IMG/M metagenome (IMG submission 12354) | reverse complement strand
GTGTTTTTGTGTTTGGTGGGGGTGCGAATGGGGGGCGCGGTGATGGGGTGGTTGGTTTGTGCGGTGCGGGGCTCCGCGAGCCGCGACTGGAAAGGCTATAACGTGTTGCATTATGTGCTTTTTCCAATCCACACGGGGTGGGATTGCTATATCTGTCGGTTTAGATGCCACTCCACGAGGAGGTCTATGCACTCGCCATACGTTTTTAGGCCGTTCTCCTGCCCATTTGAGCGCATAAAGGTGTCGTACGTCGAGTTTACCGCCGTCGAAACTGCCTCCATCGCGGGGCTTTTTGCGTTGCGCTCTACAATCTCTGCCCAATACGCAGAGTTGTCGCGCAGGTCCTGACGCACGGAGTCGGAATAACCCTCCGCAAGTTCGTAATACGCCGCGCTGTCCGCCGCGTAGAGCGCGTTGCCCAACAGTAAAAGCCCGTCCAGATACCCCGAATATCGGTAAATATTTGTGTCCGACGTCACGCACGCCGCAATGCCGAAAAAGTTCGCCGCATCCTCGCGCGCGACACCGTACGCGTGCGCAAGCTCGTGCGCGACCGTGGACGGCAACAGGGCGCGCGGCGAGGTTATATTCACATTCGGTTCGCCGGTGAGCGCGAAATATATGCCCGTGTAGCCTGTGCGGCTCATAAACGCAGAGATTAACAGCGGCTTCGGCTTTGCCTCCGTTATGCGGAGCTTCGGAAATTCCGCGACGAGCCCATTGTAAAGCCCTGCGGAGAGCCACAAAACCTCGTCCGTGTCAACGGCGAACGAGCCGTTTGCGTCGCGCGGAACAGAATCCGCCAGCGCATTCGCGTCGTCACGAAAAGCCTCTGCCGTTTTTTGGAGCTGGGCGACCGTGATTCCGCCGCGTGTCAGAACTCCGTCGTACAGGGGCGGGGCGAAATATGCGGGGCTCCAGACCCACAAGAATGCGGCAACACCGTAGCACAGCACCGCAACATATGTTATCAGTCGCTTGACGGCGCGTTTTTTGCTTCCGGGCAGAATCAGCCGCCCAAGCACGTAAAGTAACCACAAAATCAGCACCGCCGCAAGAACCTCCATCACCGAAAACGGCAGAGGAGCCGTCAGGAGCGCCGCGGCACTCTGCCACGAAGCCGCAAAGCCGCGCGCCGCCGCGCCCGCTGCAAGTCCGGTCGGCACAAGCGCATAAAACAACGCAATCGCAAGGGCGGGCGGCGCAAAAGCCGCTATAAGCCTTTTCATGACAGCCACCTCCTTAGTTGTATGTTGTCATTGTACCACGTTTTATTGCGCGGTGCAAGAATGTACATAACGTCACCTAAATGCAGGAGTTTTTCCCCAATTATGTAAACTATGTATGAAATTGCGTTGACAAACCGCTTTGCAGTGGTATAATAAATCCGGTAAAAAAGTAGCTCTTAGCAGGATTTTTCTATGGAGGCGATATTTTGCGGCAATTCTTTCACAGGCTGATGATAGGCAGATACGGCCCGGACCACCTCGGTACGGCGCTGTTTATTGTTGCGTTTGTTTTAAGTATTGTTTTTAGCGCACTTCGTTTCACTATTGGCTCTGCCATAACTTTTGTCCTGCTTGCAATCGGGCTATGCCGTATGTACTCGCGTAATATTCCCGCACGGCGCAAGGAGAACGATAAGTTCCTTGTAATTATTGCTCCGCTTCGGGCGTGGGCGCGGCGCAGAGTCTCCGCGTTCAAAAACCGGAAAACTCATCGCTTTTTCGTTTGTCCCAGTTGCCGCAACACTCTGCGCGTTCCGCGCGGGCGCGGCACTATACAAATTACTTGTCCGCGCTGCGGCGAAAGGTTCGTTAAAAAGACATGAAAAAGACAGTAGAAGAAGAGAGCTCGGGAAAACACATCTATGTGGTTCTGTCCCGCTCTGGTACAATTTTATCGCACATAATCCACTGGATTACTCGCGATACCTACACACACGCCGCGCTGGCGCTTGATGAGGATATGGAACTTCTATTCTCGTTCGGGCGGCGCTGGTCTTACAACCCCTTTATCGGCTGCTTTAAGCACGAGCGCCTGAACGACCGCCTCTATGTGCACGGCCGTCCGGGGGCGATTGTTAAAATTCCCGTCTCGGCAAGACAATATGAGGAAATTTATCACCACGTCAGAATGTTCAGCGACAATCCCAAGGCTTACTCGTACAATCTGACGGGGCTTATTACCGGGATTTTCCACCGCACTTTTGAGGGCAGCCATCGCTTTTTCTGCTCTGAATTCGTCTACTACATACTTAACGAGGCAGGTGTCTGCGATTTCGGTATATCGCGCGGGCACGTGCGCCCGCAAATGTTTTTGCAAACTAACGGGCATATCGTTTTCGAGGGGAAGCTTCCCGTATATATGCGTATGCGCCGAGATTTATATCGCTTTCATCCGGCTGTATAGCTTCAATATTAAAACACGCGCTCCCGACGGGAGCGCGTGTTTTTGTTTTATATCTTAATGCGCGGCGGCATGTTCGTGAGAAGTCGCCGCGGGCGAAGCGTTTTCGAGCTGTTCGCGGGCGTTCGCAATCATAAGCTTTACTCGGTTTTCTTGATTGATACGCGTCGCGCCGGGGTCGTAGTCAATCGCGACGATGTTTGACTCCGGATAGTCGTCCTTCAGCTTGCGAATCATGCCCTTGCCGACAACGTGGTTCGGCAGACATCCGAACGGCTGTGCGCACACGATATTCGGCACGCCGGAGTGGATTAGCTCCAGCATTTCCGCTGTTAGCAACCAACCCTCACCCATCTTATTGCCGTAGCCCAAATAGCCGGGGATAAGCCGCTGGAGGTCCGAAAATCGTCCCATCGGACGCAGTGTCGGCTGTGTCTCAATCGCGCGAATCATTATGTTTTGCAGACCCTCAACATACCGCTGGAACACGATACATGCCGCTTTTTTCAGCTTTGAGCCCTTATACAAGTCCACGTCGACGACGCGGTTGTTGATTTTGAATATCATAAAGTCCGTTAAGCCCGGCACGACGGGCTCGACACCCTCGCTGAGCAGGAAATCCTCCAGATTGTTGTTGCCGAGCGGCGCGAATTTAATATAAATCTCGCCAACTATGCCGACGCGCGGCTTAGGCTCGCCCGCGCGGGGGATTGCCGCGAACTCTGCCGCAATCTGCGGTAAAATCCGGCGCAGGTCGCGCTGGCTCATGCCCTTGCTCTTCCCGAACATCTCGACAATACTCTGCGTCCAGCGCTCTATCAGCGCGTCTGTTGCGCCGTGCTCAACCTCATACGGGCGAATCTGATTTGCAATCCAGACGATAAAATCGCCGTAAATCATCGCCGCCGCAAGACGGCGAATCATTGGAAACGACAGCGAAAAGCCGGGATTTTTCTCCAAACCCGAGACGTTCAGCGAAATTACAGGCACGTGCGACATGTTTGCCTTTTCAAGCGCCTTGCGAAGCAAGTGAATGTAATTCGACGCGCGGCAACCGCCGCCCGTTTGCGTTATCATCAGGGCGACCTTTTTGTCGTCGTACTTGCCCGAGCGGACGGCGTCCAGCAGCTGCCCGATTGCAAGCAACGCCGGATAACACGTGTCGTTATGGATATATTTCAGACCCGTATCGACGATTCCGCGGTGCGAGGTCGTGAGCAGTTCCGCCTTGTAGCCGTAATGCTGAAAAACGCGCTGTAACAGCGTGAACGTGACCGGCAACATCTGCGGGAGCAGGAGCGTATAGTCGCGCTTCATCTCTTTCGTGAAGAGCAGGCGACCTGTTTTATCGTACTGTAAATCCATTATGCGTCCCCCCTATCTAAGCGTTCGGTATTTCTATCGGGACGCATTCGAAGTATTGCCGGCGCGCCGGTCAATACTTCCATACGCGAATCTACCATTATGCGACACCGCCCTTTCTGTTCTCCATCGCCGCAATCAGGCTCCGCAGGCGGATTCGGACGGCTCCGAGATTTGATATATCGTCTATCTTAAACTGTGTATACAGTTTTCCGTTGCGCTCTAAGATATCCATAACCTCGTCCGAGGTAACGGCGTCTGTGCCGCAACCGAACGAGACAATCTGAATCAGCTCCGTATTCGCCCGCTGTGCGACCCAGCGCGCCGCATTATACATTCGCGCCTGATACGTCCACTGGTTCAGCACGCGGCGCGTCTCCTTACCCATCGCGGACGAGACGGCATCCTCCGTCACCAGAACGAGCCCGTATGACACAATCAGCTCGTCAATGCCGTGGTTAATCTCCGGATCCGTATGGTACGGGCGGCCGACCGTCACGATTACCGGCAGGTCGTGCGCCTCCGCATATTTGACGCAACGCGCTCCCTCAGCCCGCGTTTCCTCACGGAACGCGTAATACGCGTCGTAGGCGGCGCGTGCTGCGGCTTTCGTCTCGGCTTTTGGGATATTAAACTGCTCTGCAAAGTAGCTTGCCGCCTTGATTTCAAAGCCTTTTTTGTTATGTAGACCAAAATACGGATTTAGGAATTTCGTCTCCTTTAGGCGCGGCATGTTTGCCGCGAGAAGCTCCGGATAGTACGCGACGACGGGGCAGTTATAGTGGTTGTCGGAAATCCCCTCGTCAAAATTATACGGCAGACACGGATAGAAAATCGCGTCCACGCGCTCGTCGCACATCGCCTCGACATGCCCGTGGAGGAGCTTTGCGGGGTAGCACACTGTGTCCGACGGAATCGTACGCTGACCCTTGATATACAGCGGGCGGGAGGATTCCGGTGAAAGCTTAACCTCGAAATTCAGCTTTGTGAAAAATTCGAACCAGAACGGCAGATTTTCGAACATATTCAGCCCGAATGGGATACCAATCGTCCCGCGCGAGCCGTCGCCCGCGCCCTTGCCGCAGAGTGCGCGAAGGCGGTCATATTTCCACTTCATCATGTTCGGAATGTCAGTTTTTGCAACGCCCAGCGGCTTTGAACACCGGTTGCCGCTTATGAAACGCCGACCGCCGTCAAACGTATTTACCGTCATGCGACAGTGGTTCGTACAGCCGTTGCACGTCACGGGGCGAGCCTCATGCACGAAGTTTTCTAACGCCTCCGCACCGATTAGGTTACCCGCGGACGAGCCGCGCTCGGCGAGTTTTTTCGCGGATAAGGCGGCTCCGTAAGCACCCATGAGACCGGAAATCGTCGGGCGGCGAACCTCGCGCCCTAACTCCTGCTCAAACGCGCGGAGCACCGCATCGTTCAAAAATGTTCCGCCCTGTGTGACGATCTTTGCGCCTAAATCGTCCGCCGAGACGGCGCGAATGACCTTATAAACGGCGTTTTTGACGACGGAAATCGAAAGGCCTGCCGAAATTGCCTCAACCGTTGCGCCGTCCTTTTGCGCCTGCTTGACGCTTGAATTCATAAACACCGTACACCGCGAGCCGAGATTTACCGGCGCGGGCGAGAAAAGTCCGAGCTTTGCAAAACCGGCAATATCGCTGCCGAGAGCCTTTGCAAACGTCTCAATAAAGCTTCCGCAACCGCTTGAACACGCCTCGTTAAGCATTATCGCGTCGACGGCTCCGTTGCGGATTTTGAAGCACTTAACATCCTGCCCGCCGATGTCGATTATGAAGTCAACGTTCGGCTCAAAGTGTTGCGCCGCAGTCAAATGCGCCATCGTCTCAACAAGTCCGAAGTCGGCGTTAAACGCGTTTTTTATAAGCTCCTCACCGTAGCCGGTGACCGCCGAAGCGCGGATTTGAACCCGTGTGCCGAACTGCTCGTAAACCTCAATAAGTTTTTCGCGCACAACCGCGACGGGGTCGCCGAGGTTCGCGCCGTAATAGCTGTACAAAATGCCGCCGTCCGGCGTGATAAGCGCGAGCTTCGTCGTCGTACTGCCCGCGTCGATTCCCAGATACGCGTCGCCAGTATATGCCGCCGCGTCAATATCTACCGGAGCCGCCTTTGCGTGGCGGGCGGAGAATTCCTCATACGCCTCGCGGCTTTCAAAAAGCGGGGGCATTACGTCCGTCGAGGAGTTCGTATCCGCCGCATTTTCAAGCATTTCTATCAGCGTCTCATACGCTATCGCGTCGCCGTCCGCAATCAGTGCCGCGCCAATCGCCGCGTAGCAATCTGCGTTCGGCGGGAAAACGGCGTGTGCGTCGTCGAGCTCCAGCGTCTCAACAAACCGTGCGCGCAGACCCTTCAAAAACGTCAACGGACCGCCGAGGAACACAATCTTGCCCGTCAGCTCGCGACCCTGCGTCAGTCCCGCGACCGTCTGGTCGACGACCGCCTGAAATATTGACGCCGCCAAATCCTCACGCTTGCCGCCCTGATTCAATATCGGCTGAATGTCGCTCTTTGCGAAAACGCCGCAACGCGACGCTATCGGATATATGCGCTCGTGATTCAGCGAGAGCTCGTCAAGCTCTGCCGGGGTCGCGTTCAAAAGCGTCGCCATCTGGTCGATAAACGCGCCCGTGCCGCCCGCGCAAGAGCCGTTCATACGCTCTTCCAGCGCGCCGCCGAAAAAGATAATCTTTGCGTCCTCGCCGCCGAGCTCTATCACCGCGTCAGCGTCCGCAATGTGGCGGCGAACTGCCTCCGCCGTCGCATAAACCTCCTGCGAGAACGGTATCTCCGCCGCTTTCGCCACGCCGACACCCGCCGAGCCCGTTATCGCTACCTGCGCCGCCTTTCCGCGCAGGACGGACTCTGCCGCGCGGAGCTGCTCCGCCGCTTTTTGGCGCGCGCGGGCTCCGTGCCGCTCGTACAAGCGGAACAGAAGCTCGTCATTATCACCAAGCACTACCGTTTTTACCGTTGTGCTTCCTATATCAATTCCTATTTTATACATTGTAATCCCTTACCTCTGTAAATGTTTGCATTACTTGTCAGAATACCACACTAACTGCGTTTTTTCAAGCGGAGTATATTGCCATTGTGTAAACATTGTGATAATATATCAGAGGTATTCCCTTACAAATACGGCTTTGGAGGTCATTATGGAGCGAAAATTATCCTTTATCGAGTTCATGCGCCGCTCAGGCGTGCTTTTATTGGGCGATTTTACCACAAAAAGCGGGCGAAAGACTCCTTATTTTCTCAACGCAGGTAACTACAACACCGGCGAGCAGCTCGCGACGCTCGGCGATTACTACGCGCAGGCGATTGTCGACTCCGGCGAGGAGTTTGATATCCTTTTCGGACCGGCGTACAAGGGCATTCCCCTTGCCGCTGTCACCGCGGCGGCTTTGTACAAGAATCACGGTGTTGATGTCGCATACGCCTTCAACCGCAAGGAGAAAAAAGACCACGGCGAGGGCGGTCTTCTTGTCGGTACAACACCTTTTGAGGGTGCGCGCATTGCAATTATCGACGATGTTTCAACCGCGGGAACTGCGGTGCGTGAGTCTTGGGAAATCTTGAAAGAGTACGGTGCGCGGATGACAGCGTTCTATGTTTCGGTTGACCGCTGTGAGCGCGGAAAGGGTACGAAATCCGCCCTGCGCGAGCTTTCGGAGGAGTTCGGGCTTAACGTTTACTCAATCATCACGGCGCGTGAGATTCTTGCGAGTATGCCGGAGGGTGACTCCGTTCGCCTTGCGATGGAGGCGTACCTCGCCGAGTACGGCGGGGAATAATGGCGGACGATAAAAAGCCGCAAGACGAAAATGTCCATGCGGGTCACCGCCGCCGACTGCGCGGGCGATTCCGCACACACGGGCTTGACAGCTTCAACGACCACAACGCCTTGGAACTACTGCTTTTCTACGCCCAGCCGCGCGGGGATACGAACCCCCTTGCGCACACGCTTATGAAGCGCTTTGGCTCGTTCGCGGGCGTGTTCGACGCGTCGCTTGATGACCTTGAAAAGACGGACGGCGTTGGTGAAAACACCGCGACGCTTATTAAGCTCGTCACTCAAATTGCGCGACGATACCATATCTCCCGCCGCCAGCCGGAGAAGGTTTTAGGTAGCTCCCACGCGGCAGGTGAGTTTATGCTTCCGTACTTTTTCGGTGAGCCGGACGAGTGCGTCTATATCTGCTGCCTCGATTCCAAGCGAACAGTTCTCGGCGTTCAGCCGCTTTTCCGCGGCGATGTGAACTCCGTCGCGTTCAGTATGCGCCGCCTCGTTGAAAGCGCGCTGTCGTACAACGCGGCAGGCGTGATTTTGGCGCACAATCACCCGTCCGGTATCGCTCTGCCGTCATCGGAGGATTCGGAGACGACGCGCCGCGCCGAAGCCGCGCTTTCGGCTGTTGGGATTGCACTCGTCGACCACATTGTTGTCGCAGACGACGATTTCGTCAGCTTCGCCGACAACGGCTTTTTCAACGCGCGGATTAAGTGACGGCTCGATTTTCACAAAAAAGAGGGCTAAAGTAAAACTTACTTTAGCCCCGAAAAAAAGAATAAAGAGAGGGAAGGAAAATGTTCCCGATGGAACTCGGATGATTCATTTTGGATGGGTCATCCGATGTTTGTATATTACCACGACAATGTTGCGGTTTTATGGCGGGAGTTTGAACGATTTGTGAATTCCGCCCTGAAACAGGGCGGAATTATGTCGTAAATTACATTTTTACAGCGAATTTGCTTATCTCAATCGGCGATGACGATGTTCTTATCCATATTTTTTCCGATGTACGGAATCGCGCTGTGAGTCAAAATAACTATAGAATAAAACACGGCGATATGCGTTGCGATTCCTGAAAAACATATGAAAATCGTCGTGTAAATTACAATCTCTGCCGAGACAAAAAAGAGAGCGGCAACAAACCGCTTTCTTTGGTGGTACAGCAACGCAATACACAACAGACTTATGCTTCCGATATTTGCGGAGGTGTAAATTTGCGCACCCTTTTCGTACACGGCAAAGACGAAAAGCAAAATTATATGCGCAATCAGACAAAAACCGCCGCGATATACGAATAGAGGTACAGGCTTATCCCGTGCTCCTCAAAAATGCCGCGCTTTGCCAGATGTGCCGATAACACCCGTGCTATTGTTTGCGTCATAAAATCCTCTCTTGCCTGCCGAAATGTCGTTCCGGCTATGGCAAGAGCGCCCTATTTCGCCGCCTTCGCCTGCTCCATAGCCGTTAATTCCGCATAGGCAACCTTGCCGACCAGCGTCTTTGGCAACGCCTCGACAATCTCAATCTCACGCGGGCGGTTGTATGGCGCGAGCGAGGTTTTGGCATACTGCTCCAGCTCGTCTTGAATCGTTGCGCCGACTCCGTTCTCTAACACTACGAACGCCTTGACCCGTTGCATGCGGTACGCGTCGGGAACGCCGATGACACAACACTCGCGCACGAGCGGGTGCTTGAGCATTATCGACTCGACGTGGAACGGGTACACATTGTACCCCGATGAGACGAGCATGCGCTTTATGCGCCCACGGAAATAAACGTATCCATTTTCGTCAATTTCGCCGAGGTCGCCCGTGTGCAACCACAGCTTGCCGTCGTCATGCGTGCGGAGCGTCTGCGCCGTTGCCTCCGCCTCGTTGTCGTACCCGCGCATTATCGTCGGGCCGGAAATGCAAATCTCGCCGTACTCCGAATTTGCATCGGTCGGGACGATTTTGAACTCCATGTCGCGGAACGGCAAGCCGATACTTCCCGCGTTTTTCGGCTGAAGCTCCGCCTTTTTCGGCGTTAGGCAACACGCCGTGACGCACTCAGTCAGACCGTAACCCTCACGAATCTCAACCTTTGCGCCGCGGGCGGCGAGATACGCGTCGAAACGCGTTTTTAGCTCTGCATTTAACGAGTCGCCGCCGGAAAAGACTCCGCGCATTTGCGACATGTCAAGCTCGTCCGCGTTCGGCAGGCGCAACAGCGCCTCAAAAAGCGTCGGGACACCGGCGATATACTCCGGGCGGCTCTTTTTCAGTAGCTTTGCGTACGATGCCGGTGTGAATCGCGGCACAAGCAGGCTTGTAACGCCCGTAATCATCGCCATATGCACGCAAACGCCGAGCCCGAAGCCGTGGAAAATCGGCAGAACCGCAAGGAATTTTGTGTCCGGAATCAGGCAGTCGCCCGCCTCTGCCGTTAAAATCGCCTGCGCATTGAAATTGAGGTTTGTGAGTAATATTCCCTTCGTCCTGCCCGTCGTTCCGCCGGAATACAACACGGCGGCAAGGTCGTCCGCTCTGCCGGTGTGCTCATAATCCTGCGTCGTGACGGCTTTTGCATTGCGCAAAAAGTCCTTGTAGCGCAGCACCTTTTCGGACCTCGTCGGTTTTTTGTCGCGCAACGCTAAAAGTGTGCGGAGCGGAGCGCCGAGCGCGTCGCCGGGACCGGTCAGAACCGTCTTTTCTATCGAGCTATCGTCAATCGCCGCGCGAAACTTATCGTAAAACTGATAGAGCGTTACGAAAAGGCGCGGCTGTGCCGACGCGATAAGCTCTGCCATTTCCTCAGCCGAGGAGAGCGGGTGCGTCATACACGCGACCGCGCCGACAAGATTTAGCGCGTAAAACAGCACCACGCCCTGCGGCACGTTCGGCATTGACAGCATAACCCTGTCGCCCGCGCGGATGCCAAGCGCATAAAATGCGCGCGCCGCCTCGCGCACGTCACCCTCAAACGCGCGATATGTCCGGCGTGAGCCCATATACTCATACGCCGCTAAATCCGGATATTTTTTGCCCGTTGCAAAAACCTCTGCCGTCATTGAACCCGACGGATACTGCTTGTACAATATACTGCCCTCAATTCCTACTGATTAATCACAATTCCTGATTTAGTCCCAAATGGAGTACGGCGTTCCATCTACACCCGCGTAATGGTTTGCCGCCTGCCACTCTTCAATCGTGACGCGCTCACCATCAATTCCGTACGTTGTGTACATGTCATTCTCACCCGCGTAGACGAGGGGATCTTCAAGCTCTTCCAGCTCATAATTTTCCGAGGTATATGTGGACATGCTGACACTTGTCCGCGGTGTGACAACGCCGCCGACATAATCATAGACATAAATCCATCTTGTCATGCCACCAAAGCCGCTTGCCCAGCCGCACATGCACAAAACATACTCGTCCGTTGTCGTATCAAACAGAATCTCGACCGTTTCGCCGCCAACCGTGCCGCTGCTTACATAACCTTGGAGCAGTTGCTCGACACCATCCTCTGTCCTGCGGCAGAAAATATAGCTTGCGTCTCCCCACTCTCCAACGGCGGAGAACAAGAGCTCCTCAACTCCGTCGCCGTCAAGGTCGAACACCGTATAACGCTTGATTTTATAGTCCGCTAAGTCCTGCGGCTCCACTTCTTCACCGCCGCGCGGCACATAATCCTCAAGCCACCGGTTTGAGTTCATATAGTCTATGTAAAATAACTCGTCCGCACTCGGGGGAGGGGTCGGTATCGGCGTGGGAGTTTCCGTCTCCACCATTTCCTCTGTCGATGTTGGTGACACATCGCCGTTCGGTAACGGGTCGTTTGAAACCTGTGTCTTATCCGCCGCGACACACGATGCCAATGTCAGCACGGCGAGTATCGCCGCCAAAATTACGCTTAGTTTTTTCATTTCTTTCTCCTACTTGTTTCGTTTTTATATGTTGAGTTCCCGCCCCGATAGCCGCGCTATTTGAGCAATTCCCCTTCAACAACTATTCCGCCGTACGAGCTTCCCTTAAAATACTCGTCAAAAACGACCTTCGCAATCTCCATAACGCCCGCGCCAGAGCCGCCCTTCTTTACGACGACCGCAATCGCAATCTCCGGGTCGTCGGCCGGTGCGTAGCAGATGAAAACGCCGTCGTTGATATTCGTGCCGCCGGTCTGAACCGTTCCCGTCTTTGCCGCAACAGCTATCGGATAGGTGCTGAACATATCCCGCGCCGTCCCGCGGCGCGCGACCTCACGCATACCCTCCTGCAAATAGCCGATGTAATCCGTCTCCGGAATGATGTTGCGCGTCGTTGGCTCGTACTCGTACACGATTCCCGTATAGTCAGAGCTCTTCACCGCGCGCAGAAGCGATACGTCGCGCAATGTTCCGCCGTTTGCTATCGTCGCCGTATAGTTTGCAAGCTGAATCGGCGTGAAGCGGTTCTCACCCTGTCCGATTGCGACAAGCAATGTATCGCCACCAAACCAAATCTGACCGAGAACTTCGTTTTTATACTCCTCAGTTGCGACGATACCCTCATTCTCATATATATCCACGCCGGTGAGCGCCTTTGCGCCGAAGCCGAAGTCGTACGCCGCCTGCGCAATCCGCGACGGTCCCATATCCGCCGCAATCTTATAGAAAAAGTAGTTGCACGAGTCGCGAAGTGCGCCGACAACATCGAGCGCGCCGTGCGTCGCGCCGGTCGCCGTATACAACCAGCAACGCGGCTGGAAGTCCGGGTATTTTGTGAAGATTCCGTGATCTTCAACCGGGGTATACCGCTCGATAACACCCGCGCGCAGTCCCGCCAGAGCCGTTACCGGCTTGAACGTCGAGCCCGGATTGTAAATGCCCTGCAACGCATAGTTGAACACCGATTCCTCAATCGGCGGATATGACGCAATTGCAAGCGCTTCGCCAGTTTTTACCTGCATAACGACGACGGCTCCGTCCGTTATCAACTGCTCCTCATCACGCGTCAGATTGATTGTTCGAATCTTCTCTGCCAGCGCCGCCTCTGTCGTCTCCTGCAACTGTAAATCAATCGACAGATACACGTTCGAGCCGGGCATCGCCTCCTGCGTTATGCGCTCATTAAGCACCGTGCCGTCGGCGGAGAGCTCGACCACCTTTGTGCCGTCTATGCCGTGTAAATACTGCTCAAACGATGCCTCGACACCCGATTTTCCAATCATTGCGTCCATCGGATAACCGAGCGGCCCGTATTTTTCGTAATCCGCCTCGTCCATGCGGCTAAGATAGCCGAGCAGGTGCGCCGCCGACGATGTATGATACATCCGCGCCGAGCTAATCTGCACCGTAATGCCCGGCTCTGCCTTTTCCGAAACGTACGCAACGAAGTCCGCCGGAACGTCCGATGCGAAAATGTACGGAGCCATATTCGTTACAATTGCACGAATCTCAAGCTCGTACCGTATGCCGATTATAAGACGCGCATCTGCGATATTTGTCGTGTACGGAATATCATAGTGCTTCTTCATCCACACTATCAAATCCTCAGCCGTGATATCCTCCTTCAGCTCGCTGAAGTAGTCGATGTACGCGTCGAGGCGGCTGCGCTGTTGCGTCGTCATGTCGTACCGGAACTCAAACGGCGCGCCGAGATTTACCGGAAATGCGTCGTTATACGCGACTCCCGACGCAATCGCCGTGTGGGCTAAGTCCAAAATCGCGCCATTAGTATCCTCTGCCTCTAAAAGCGGGCGGCGCGTGAGTAAAATGTCAAACGTCGGACGGCTTGAGACAAGCGGCACTCCGTTGCGGTCCAAAATATCTCCGCGGGCGGCGCGAATCGTCTCAGTCCGCGTCGTAATCGTCGTCGGACGCGTGTCCGCGACGTTGCCGGACGCGACATCGTAAATCTGCATCTTATACAGAGCCGCCGCGTACACCGCAAGCACTCCTGCGAAAAGCGCCATCAATATAACAATTCGTGAGGCTCTTAGTTTCATTCTTCCGCGCTCCTTCTTACAACGACGCGCATTCCGAAATAAAGCGGAATGGTGAACGGCAGCGATACGACAAGCTGGCGAATCGCCTCTACAAACAGCCACTGTGCCTCCGCACCGTCAAAAAACAGCAGTGTGAACATCTGCGCAATCGCGCAGACGACAAGAACCGCAATGCAAATCACAAAGTACGGCGCAAAGCCGCGCGCGAAAACAGTCTCTGCCAAGACACCGACAACAAGGCAGATTATCGTCAGCAAAACGGTAAACTGCGCAATCGGACGCATCATCGCAATGTCGCACAGCACGCCCGCAAACAGACCGACGGCGGCTCCGCGTGCGCCACCCTCAAACATCGCGGCGCCGACCGCCGCGAGCGGCAGAATCAGCGGAATTGACGGCAACGACTTAATGTACGGTAGCACAAGCGCCTGTACTACGAAAACGACAAGCAAAAACATCGCATGATACGCAAACGCCAGCACACGCCGCATACGAATCTGGCGTGTGCGATTCACGCTCGTGCCGCCAAGCCGCGGCGGAGGCGCGTGTTTAGTCCAATTTGCCATCGCTAAATCCTCTCAAAATCGGTGACGATATACACGAAGCTCGCAGAGCCGGGCGAGGACTCCGGCACGATTATGCCGTACATTCCAATACCCGCCGAGTTCTTCATAACGCCCTGAACCGTTCCAATTACAAGCCCCTCCGGGAACATTCCGCCCTTGCCGCTCGTCACGACCGTGTCGCCGGCAAGCACCGTTGTGTCGTCCGTCAAATACTCTAGCTTCAGCAGACCCTCCCGCATGTAACGGAAGTCGCCCGTTGCAACGCCGTCCGCGCCGCTTTCACCAATCAGCGCGCCGGACGAGAACGTCGTATCAATTATTGAGACACCGATTGACTCCGTCGCGCCGACCTTCGTAATCCGCCCGACAAGCACGCCCGTCTCTGTTATAACAGCGTCGCCAACCTTAATATCAGAATTCGAGCTTCCGCGGCTTACCGTAAACGTCGACGACCAGTTCGACGCGCCCCACATATTAATCGTCGCCTGCTCAATCGTATAATCGTCATGCCGCGCAACGAACCCTAAAAGAGCGCGCAGACGCGCATTTTCCTCCGAAACCTCGGTATACTCGCGGTAGTCCTGACGATAATCGGCGATTGTTTGCTTTAGCGCCTCATTCTCTGCAACGACTTTCTCATACTCGTACATGTATCCGTAAATCGTCTCAAACGTGCGCGCAATCGCAGAGGATGCGGACTTTAGCGGACGCGTCGCACGCGCGCCCCACTCTGTAATCGCGCCGTCGCCGCGCCCCGTTCCAGTCGAGACAAACGCGACCACAGCGATAAGCACCGCCGCGAGCACAATCGCGATATTCTGTTTTGTAAAAAATGATTTCATATTGATTCCTTACCTAAGTAGAGTATACCTTGGATTATAGCCTGTTTTATGTGAAAATGATACGCGGGGGATTGCCACCACAGAGCGGGGGCTAACCGATGCAAGGACTTGGGAGAACTCGCAAGCGAGTTCTCAGGTAGTGGTCGATAGCACTTACCGATGGTCGTAGTCTCAGAACCACTACTCTACTCCTTTATAGTACAGTCCGCGCGTGAAGCCGCCGGGCGCATAGTCGCCTTCGCCTCGATAGCGGCGCATTACCTGCGCGCACTCGGCGGCGTTTTCCGTCGTAAACGCGAGACGCAAACGCTCGACCCCGAGCTCTGCAAAGTCCGCCAGACGGTCGGCGAGAAACAACTTTCTTGAGTTCAAAACGACGCTTCGGCACGAGTCCGCATTCTCGCGAATTACCGGAAAATTCGCGCCCGTGCGGTCAGAAAGCCCCGAAAAGCTCGCGCATGAACAACTTCCCGTCGCGGATTTTACGATACAATTCTCGGTCAGCATGAGCGGCAGGCGGCCGTAAACTAAAAGCTCGGTCTCTATCGGTTTTACCGTGTCGCGTAGCTGCGGGAGGCTCATTTCAAACGACAGCGTCGCCGATTTTAGCCCCAAGTCACGCGCCGCCGCAAGCGAATACGATGAAAACACGTTCAGCCCGAAGTCGCCGCGTACATTGAATCCCATCTCGCGCAACGGCAGAATCTGCCCCAAATTTCCGCAAAGCACATCCGTTATCCCGATTTTTTGCGCCGCTTTGAGTATCTCGCGCAGTTTCGGGAGCTCCGAATCGAGCACGACGCGCGGCATGGCCGCCACAACCATAATATCCGGCGAGGCAAGATACGGCTTTAGCTTCGCCGTGTGGCGAAGCTCTGTGAGCGGCACGTATAAAATCCGCGGCGCAAGCTTCAAAAGCTCTGCCGAGAGTTGATCCGCGCGTGTTATCGAGACCGTCAGCAATGCGCGGTCTGTCGTTTCCTCAAGAGTTGCGGCGGTTTCCGTTTGCGCAATGTCTGCGTCAGCTAAAACCGCCAGCGGAAGCCCTGTGTCAGGATCCTCAAACACCGTATTTGCAGGCTTTTTCGCCAGTGCTGACGCAACGTCATACTCCGCAACACGCACCTCGCGCAGGGCGCGGCGTTTCTCTAAAAGCTCGGCAAGAGCCTCACGCCGCATTTCATTTATCGCCTTGACCGGCAACTGCAAGCCGGGGTCAACCTTGCACTTTGCCGACTCGCAGTAAAACGGCGTTCCGCCTGTCTTATAAAGCTGTGTTGAGAACTGCGCCGCGTTCGTCTCCTTATGAAAAGCGGGCTCAGGCACGGCGCCGACAGCGCCCGCCTTGTTGCCTAAATCGTCCATTACGGCAAGCCGAGCCGGCTCGCCCG
>JGI994J12354_10002894_pt1 | contig 16365 bp, 16 predicted proteins | sample IntmicLarv3ML3BL_FD_12354 | JGI IMG/M metagenome (IMG submission 12354) | reverse complement strand
TCTCCCCTCACGGGGAGTCGGGCAATATTTAAACTAATATGCCGCCCAGCTTGTCCGTTCATAGCTTAATATTTCACGGCGGGCATTTTTTTGGCTTTTAGGTTTACACTCACACTTTAATAACAAATGGTAAATTAGAAATTTATCTAATTTATTTTTTGTGAATAAAGTATGACAAAAAATTTTTTGATGATGCCGATTGGTTCTTAATTGGCAAGAGGAGGAAGCATGTGGAAATATATTGTTAAGAGGCTAATTGCATTGATACCTGTTATCCTTGGCGTTACCCTCCTTGTTTATCTGATCATGTATATGGCCCCCGGCGACCCGGCTAAATCAATACTTGGTGAGCAGGCATCTCCCGAGGCTATTGCAGCTTTACGTTTACAAATGGGCTTAGATGACCCTATTCTTGTTCAGTATGCAAGATATATTATAGGCGTTTTCCAAGGTAACTTAGGTGATTCCTATAAAACCAAGCTCCCTGTTGTTACTGAGATTGCAGCACGTTTCCCTGCTACGCTAAAGCTAACGATATGTGCCAGCTTTATTGCAATTGCATTCTCAATACCGCTTGGTATATTTGCCGCTATTAAGCAAAACACATGGTTTGACGGTATAAGTATGTTTATCGCTCTCATAGGTGTATCTATGCCTGTTTTCTGGCTGGGCTTACTGCTTATCCTGTTCTTCTCATTGCAGCTTGGATGGTTCCCGTCCTCCGGCTCGGAAGGGTGGAAATCCCTTGTACTGCCGTCTGTGACTCTGGGTTTCCTGAATATGGCAAATATCGCCAGAACCACGCGTTCTTCCATGCTTGAGGTAATCAGGCAGGATTATATTAGAACTGCCCGCTCAAAAGGTATTTCTTTCAACAAAGTTATACAAAAACACGCTATTCGTAATGCGCTTATTCCAACAATTACAATTATCGGCCTTCGTATGGGTTTCCTCCTTGGCGGTTCCGTTTTAACCGAGTCCGTTTTTGCATGGCCGGGTATAGGCCGTTATATGATACAAGGTATCCAAGGCCGCGATATTCCTGTTGTTCTGGGATGTATCGTAATGTTCACCATAAGTTTCTCGATAATAAATCTTATTGTTGACCTTGCATACGCTTTTGTTGATCCGCGTATCAGGGCACAGTATTCATAAGGAGGAGCTAAATATGAGTGATAAAACTAACGTTGCCGCTACGGTAACTCCAAACAAAAAGAAAAGCCAATGGGTAGATGTTTGGCGCAGACTGAGCAGAAACAAAACTGCTGTTATGGGTTTGTTTGTATTCTTAATATTAGTTATATTAGCGCTGGCCTCACCTCTAATGTTCGATTATAGCAAGCAAGTTATTAAACTTAATGTTCAAGAGAAGTTGCAAGGACCTTCTGCCGCTCACCCGTTTGGTACAGATGAAATGGGCAGGGATTTAATGGCAAGGGTTGTCTGGGGTTCACGTATGAGTCTTGCCCTTGGTTTTGTAACTATCTTCTTTGCTCTTATTGTCGGAGGTATCTTAGGCGCTGTAGCCGGATATTTCGGAGGTATGCTGGATAATGTTATCATGCGTATTATGGATATTTTCCTGGCTATACCGGGTATGCTTTTTGCTATTTGTATTGTTGCCGCTTTAGGGCCCAGCACGCTGAACTTGGTTATTGCTATGGCTATATCCAGCGTTCCTACATTTGCAAGGGTTGTTCGCGGTCCTGTTCTTACAGTTCGCGAAGTTGAATATATTGAAGCTGCAAAAGCTATCGGTGCAAATTCAAGCACAATTATATTCAGTCATGTTCTTCCTAACTGTATGGCACCTATTATCGTTCAAACTACATTGAACGTTGCAGGAACTATACTCAGTATCGCCGGTTTGAGTTTCCTCGGCCTTGGTGTTCAGCCTCCTACTCCTGAATGGGGTTCTATGCTTTCATCTGCCAGAACTTATATCCGCGATTACAGTTACATGGCGTTTTTCCCAGGTATGGCTATTATGATAACCATTTTGTCACTTAACCTGTTTGGTGACGGTCTTAGAGACGCACTCGACCCAAGGCTTAAGTAATATCGTTTGTAGTTTATCAAAATAGCAACCTGGTTTATATCCCAGGCTAAGATAGGAGCATATGAATGAGCGAGATTTCTAAAAATAACAGAACAATGGCTTTGGAAATAAACAACCTCGTTGTTGAATACAGAACAGATGACGGCGTTGTTCATGCTCTGAACGGCATTGATTTGGAAATAGAAAAAGGTAAAACATTAGGTTTTGTTGGTGAAACCGGAGCCGGCAAAACTACTACAGGTCTGTCAATTCTCCGCCTTGTTCCGGATCCTCCGGGTGTAACGGTAGACGGAACTATCAAACTTAACGGCGAGAACATATTTGATAAAACCGAAAAAGAAATGGAAACTATCCGCGGTAAAGCAGTTTCCATGATATTCCAAGATCCTATGACCTCCCTCAACCCTGTTCTTACAGTTGAAGATCAGATTGCAGAGGTTATTGAGCACCATGAAAAATGCGGTAAAGAACAGTCCATCATTAAAGCTAAGGAAATGCTTGAGCTTGTTGGTATCCCGGGCGAACGCGGCACTGAATATCCTCACCAGTTTTCAGGCGGTATGAAGCAGCGAGTTGTTATTGCTATTGCTTTGGCTTGTAGCCCCGGCCTTCTCATTGCGGATGAGCCTACCACAGCACTTGATGTTACTATTCAAGCACAGGTTCTTGAAATGATGAAAGACCTGCGCGAAAAATATGGCACTTCCATGTTAATGATTACTCATGACCTTGGTATAGTTGCTGAAATTTGCGACACAGTTTCCGTTATTTATGCAGGCCGCGTTATTGAGCACGGCACTTTGGAAGATATTTTTGATCATACACGCCATCCATATACAGAAGGCTTGTTCAACTCTCTTCCAAACCTTAATGACAGACAATCTAAATTAAAGCCAATCAAAGGCCTTATGCCGGACCCAAGCAACCTGCCTACAGGCTGCCCGTTCCATCCAAGATGTGACTATGTTTTAGATATTTGTTCAAAGGAAAGACCCACTAAAGTTTATAGAACAGATGAGCATTACACCGAATGTCATCTGTACAACAAAGAAAATATTGTTGAAGGGAAGGTGATCCGTCGATGAGCAATAATAATGCACCTTTGTTGGAAGTAAAGGGTTTGAAAAAATATTTCAAAACCAAAAGAGGCATGCTGCACGCTGTTGATAATGTTACCTTCACTATCGAACGGGGTAAAACCCTTGGTATCGTTGGAGAATCCGGCTGCGGCAAATCAACTACAGGCCGTGCTATATTGAGACTTCTTGAGCCAAACGGCGGTCAGGTTCTTTTTGAAGGCGAAGATATTGCCAAGCTCTCACCTGAGCAAATGCGCCATAAGCGTAAAGAAATGCAGATCATTTTCCAAGATCCGTTCTCATCGCTTAACCCTCGTAAAACCATCAGCGAAACCATCGCTGAGCCTTTGAAACTTAATAAAATCATTACTGATAAAAACGAAAGAATGAAGCGTGTTGTTGAGATTATGGAAATCGTTGGTCTTGCTGAACGCCTTATGAACAGCTATCCTCACGAACTTGACGGCGGAAGACGCCAGCGTATCGGTATCGCCCGCGCTCTGGCTCTCAATCCTAAATTCATCGTTTGTGACGAGCCTGTTTCCGCTCTTGACGTTTCCATCCAGGCTCAGATATTGAACCTTATGAAAGAGCTTCAGGAATCCCTCGGCCTTACTTATATGTTCATAACTCATGACTTGTCAGTTGTAAATCACTTCTCTGATGATATTGCAGTTATGTACTTAGGCAGATTGATTGAGAAGGCACCTTCGGAAGAGCTGTTCAACAATCCGGTTCATCCATACACAAAGGCGCTTCTCTCTGCTATACCTATTCCTGATATTCATTATAAAACAGAGCGTATACTGCTTAAAGGCGAAATCGCTTCTCCTATTGAGCCGCCGGCAATGTGCCGTTTTGCTCCTCGTTGTATCCATTGCATGGAAAAATGCAGAAACTCCGAGCCGGCTCTTGTTGAAATATCACCGGACCACTTTGTTTCCTGCTTCCTTGCGAGTGATGAAGTTATGGATGCTTAATTTTCATAAAACTAACTCCTGTAAGATATATCTTACAGGAGTTTTCTTTGTCTATGCCGAAAATTGAGAATACGCCTCCCCTATTTCCATTCATAAATTTTTCAATTCCATTTAATTTTCATCATACTCAACGGCATTACTCTAAATATTGCGCTTTATTTTGTAGCATATAAAACCTCTCCTTCATAGAATGTACTATGGATTGTACCATTTTAGTTTCTCCTATGAAGTTTTGTGGTGCAATTTCGCTTGGGCTCTCTTTTGCCAAGCAATATAGCCGCAAGAGTCAACTTCTGCTCTCTTAGCTTAAGGCGAAATCTTTGGCATTACGGCTTAAGCTCGGGAATTGCAGGTTTACACTTACGGCAGTTCATAACCTATGAAAGGAGGAAATACAATGATTTGTTTAGTAGAAAGTTTATTCAGATATGTAGGTCAAACTGTTACAATTTATACAGCAAGCGGCGGTTTATCGGGAAGCGGCTTTACAGGTGTTCTATCATACGTTGGCGAAGACTGTATCAAACTTATCACAGGCATCGGCGCTGCTCCTGCATGTTCAATCGGCTCCGCATGTACAGGCTGGGGCTATGGCGCAAACGGCGGCGGCTACGGCTACGCAGGCAATTGGCTGGGCTCTGTGACGGAAATTCCGGTTTGCAAAATAGCTTGCTTCACTCACTGCGCTATATAATTATTCAAGATATTTAAAAAGCGGCTAATCAGCCGCTTTTTTCTCTTCAAAATCAATATTCTCACATATTTTTTCAAACTATATCAATTATAAACGTCATTATTTTCATGAAATTATAATTACACTTCTTCCAAAGCCCCTTCTACTTTTGGCAGCTTTCCTGAAGAAATCATATACCACGCAAACATCCACGCGCCTCTCACAAAAGCACCTATTGCAACTGCCCACCAAATGCCGTCTAATCCCATGGAGGTTTTGTGGAGGAAATATGCTGCGATTACCCTGCCAAAGTTTGAAGTTGCACTTACCACAGACGGGATAGTTGTTTTTCCCATGCCCCTGAATGCACCTGATGAAATACCTTCCAAGCAGGATACAAACTGGCAAACTGCCAATATACGCAGATAGTTGGCTCCCATCTCAATAACTTCCGGCTCACCCGGCAGGAATAATGCAAATATCGTTCCCCCCAGAAAATAAAGTACAATAGTTACAATAATTCCCCATACTGACATAATGCCCATGGATATTTTAAAGCCCTGATGTATTCTGGGCCATTTAAGCGCACCGAAATTCTGCCCTATGTATGCTGTCAGCGCAGAAGAAAATCCCCCCGCTATAAGCCATGAAAGGCTCTCAATTTGGCTGCCTATACGCTGGGATGCCATAGCGCCTGCTCCGAATACAGCTATAAATCTTGAAATAAACATAGACAAGAATGTGAATAAAAAGCTCTCTACAGCAATTGGAGTTGCCCAAACAAAAATCTGCTTTATTACAGCTCTATTAGAAATTTTAAACAGCTTGAAATTATCAAACGGCCTTGATGAATGCTTCTTCAAAGCCCAAAGCGCAATGACGCAAACTACGCTTTGAGCAAGAACTGTAGCTATTGCAGCGCCTGCTACGCCCATGTTCATGTTAAATATCAAATACGGGTCAAGCACAACATTAATAACAAGGCCTATTATGCTGATAAAAAACGGAAGCCTCGAATTGCCGCTGCCGTTGGCTATGCCCATAGCCGCCCCGCTTACGAAAGAAAAAGGTATGCCCAAGCTCACATATACCAGATATTCCACAGTCATCGCAACAACTTCTTCTTCCTGAATATCGAAAAAACCTACGAGCTGGTTACGGAAAACTATTAAAAATAAAGTGAATAATATACCGAGAATCAAAGATATAGTAAGAGATGACTGCCCATATTCCTTTGCGGTTTCCACATCATTTCTACCCAGGTTTTGAGAAACGCCGATTTCCGCTCCCATTCTGCCAAACATATTAAAGGTCATACTGAGCCAAAGAAACATGCCCGCCGTTCCCGCTGCCGCAACAGCATTGCTCCCCAGCCTTCCCAGCCAGAACATATCTGTCATATTATATGCCATTTGTATAACCTGAGTGCCCATAATAGGGATTGCTATAAACAAAAGTTTATCCAATATGCTTCCTTCCGTAAGGTTGGATTTACTGGATTTTTCTTTTTCCATTAAAAAAAGCCCCTCTCTCGACATATGAAATATCCCACAGCTTGCTTGAAATTAAAGGGACTTCCCCATAAAACCCCGATAATTTTACTAAATATTCATTGATTTTAAAATACTCACCATTTCATTAAAATGCTCACCCAAGGTTTTATCCCCCGAGCCCAGCACCGTTGCATTGCATTTAGATACGGGAATCAAAATTTTATAGGCATTGCTTTTAACTATAGCCTTTGCCATTTTAGGGCTGATTTCACCAAACATAGAGTCTGCAAAAACAACTCCCAATGGCCCGATAATAACATCTGCATTTTTAGCATTATATTTAACTGCATTTTCACCTGTGGCGCAATTATGCGCACCGGCCTTTAGCATAGCGGCAGTAGCGGCAGCATTGGTGCCTACGGCTACTATATTGCAGCTAATTCCCGCTTGAAGTATATGTTCTATGGCAGCTTTTCCCAAGCCGCCGCCCATCCCGTCAATTACAAATATATCCACTAGCATACACGCTCCTCCAACGTATTATATAATATTATCCGGACTTAAGTCAAATATGATAAATCCTTTGGCCTATATGGTTTGGCAAGTTTTTTTCGCGAATTTTATATTACATTTTCGTTACAAATATGACGGATGTTTTTTCGCAGCTTTCAAGTATCTATTCTTAAATCAATATAAAATACATTATACTGCCGATTTTAGATATATACGCTTCCCATTGTGAAATATTGCAGCAATTCCCCTGCAAAAACCGCTGAATCTTTTGCATATTACGGCTTTCAAGGGGGGGTTGCCTAAAAAAGCATGTTCATATATAATGATGTTGCAGAGAAAAATTGCCGGAATAAATTACTTTTACTGTACGAAATTTGCTAGCAGGCAATGTTATCTCAAGTCTTATTTTGTTAGGAGTTTTAATATGGAAAACGCTTATAATCCTTTCCAAGATTTTATGGTAACTCTTGATAGAGTTGCCGGACTCTTAGGCTATTCAGAAAATGATTATTGCACGCTCCGTTATCCGGAAAGAGAACTGAAAGTTTCCATTCCTATTTTAATGGACGATGGTTCAACAAAAGTTTTTGAAGGCTTCCGTGTACAGTATTCAGGCTTGCGCGGCCCTTACAAAGGCGGCATCCGTTATCATCAAGATGTTAATGATGATGAAGTTAAAGCCCTTTCCGCATGGATGGCAATAAAATGTGCTGTTGTTAATGTACCTTACGGCGGCGGCAAAGGCGGTATTAAGGTTAATCCGTCAACATTATCCGAAAATGAATTAACAAGACTTACAAGAAGATTTACAGCTATGATAGCTCCTATCATAGGCCCTGACATAGATATACCTGCTCCGGACGTCGGAACTACCGCTAATATTATGGCAACTATCGTTGATACTTACTCAGCGCTTAAAGGCCATCTTGTACCGGGCGTTGTAACAGGTAAACCGATCGAAATCGGCGGTTCTTTAGGCCGTAATGAAGCTACAGGCCGCGGCGTTATGCTCGCCACAAGAGAAATCCTTAAAAAACTCAATATACCTATTAAAGGCGCTACTGTTGCCGTTCAAGGTATGGGTAATGTAGGCAGCATTTCTGCTAAGCTCCTTCATGAGCAAGGCTGCAAAATTGTTGCTGTAAGTGATGTTTCAGGTGCTATTGCCTGTGATGAAGGTCTCGATATGGTTCATTTAATGAGCTATCTTTCTACAAGAGGCAACCTTCTTAAGGATTACAACTCACCTGTAAAAGTTAAAGAAATCTCCAACGCAGAGCTTCTTGCTTATGATTGCACTATACTCGTTCCTGCGGCTCTTGAAAATCAAATTAACGAGAACAATATGAAAGACGTTAAAGCCAAAGTTATTACTGAAGGCGCAAACGGCCCTATCTCCGCTCCTGCTGATAAATATCTTGCAGAAAAAGGCGTTGTTATCGTTCCTGACGTTTTGGCAAATGCCGGCGGCGTTGTTGTATCCTACTTTGAGTGGGTTCAAAACTTACAGCGTCTTGCATGGAGCCTTGACAAAGTTAATGAAGAGCTTGAGCAAATCATGGTTAACGCTTTTGAAGAAGTTTATGCTATTTCTAAAGAGTATAACGAGAGCCTTCGTACCGGCGCTTACATGGTAGCTATTAAACGCCTTGTAACAGCTTGGAGACTCAGAGGTATGTTCCCATAAAAATTCTTTTGCAATTTTTTACAAATGATAAATATAAACAGCGGTCGTATATTTTACGGGCGCTGTTTTAAGCTGTAAAATTTGATTAAGAAGCAGTATTGTTACTTGCTATGCTGTCTATTTTCTCTCTTGAAATTACTGGTTGCCTTTGCCTTAATAAGCCGGAGGGCATATCCGTCATAGCTTTATATTCAGCCTGCATGAAGCATAGATTAAAACGCTCTGATTGCACGCGCATAATGAGGGAAATATTGAGAAAGATAAAAGCTCTCCTCACAATTGCTAAAATCCACGCTCCACGCATGGTCTTCCCTAAAGCTGTCGCCATTTTCAACTCTCTGAACTCTGGAGGATGACCAGTAATGGTTACTGTCATTAAAATCCCCCAATCCGTTTTGTTTCAAATTTGTATATATTAAAACCAATTCATCCACGCTTGGAAGAAACCAGTCATCAAATCCATTATAATCCAAATCGACGCACAATTGCGCTGCGCAGCAGCTCTCCCGCAGTATTTCAAGTTTCTTCAAGGCTATTTCCGTATTCCCTGCTCCTTTTCTAACCTCTCTTTCTGTGCCGTAACAATTCGCATGATCCGCCCCCCATTTTATATCATAAAACTCCGTACTCACAGGAGCTGCCTCTAAATATCTCCAGCCGTCAGAATAATTCCCTTTATCATAGAACACATGGCCGCCGGCAGGGCCGGTTTCCCCTATTTCCCAGGCTTCATAATCTTCAAAGGCTATTAATTCGCTGGGCGTAAGAATCAGCTTTCCTTCCGCTTCAAATTTTTCGGCATATTCTCCGTCCAAGCCCAGCGTATAGTCAGCTGATGTGTGATATGGTATGCTGTGCTTTGCATTTATGAGTTCAGCATATTGTGATGCTTCTTCCGCTCTCATGCCTGCACCTTCAGGGTTGCAATTATAGAAGGCGTAATCCAATCCCCGCTCTTTAAGTTTTGCTGCCAATTCATAATCTATTTCTTCTATGTCCCCGCTTACGTAAATACTTATGCCGGTTGACAGAGTTAAAATATATCCGCCAGCGTATTCTTCAAGATGGCGCGCCGCCTTGACCGCTTCAACCCTTACAAAGCTAAAATCAAAAGTATTATATTGGTTGCCCTGCATAGCCTGCTTGACAAAAACCGTTTCAAAATCAGGATTTCTCTTATTTACTGTTAAAAAAACTCCACCATGGTCATATTTCTCATTTGATACAATAATCAAATCCGCCGGCACGCTGTGGCCATCAGCTTCAAGAGGTCATGGATCTATATAAATAACTTTTCCCTCACTTGTAATAATACGCACTCCGGCATATCCCTCATGCAGCAAAGTGTTCTTTTCCAGCTCCGACAAAGTGTCTGTAGGTTTAAGCAGCGAAATTCCTTTTGCAGAGGACGAGCTTTCCTGCGTCAGCGCCAGTTTTTCCAAAGGTACTAAAGCGGCTTCCCCTGCTGTATTTTCAGAAGCATGCGTATCCGATGTCGGTAAAACAGCATTAGACTTAGCTTCACACCCTGCAAGCAATATCGAAATTAAAACAATAAGTATTATTTTTTGTCTCATCAACATTCTCCTTTGTAATAGTAAGCCTTGCAAAATTTATTTATGATATTTGACTAACCTCTCATTTCCCCTCTTAAAATTGCCCGTTGCCTTTGCCATAATAAGCTGAGCTTCCTTTTCATCAGATGCTTTAATATCCTCAATAAAACTTAAAGCAACTGCACCTTTCAGAATTTTCACCTGCTTACCATGCCAGAAAACAAAAACTCTGTTATCCTTGGAAATGCGGTATGAAAAAATATTATCTTCAAGCACTCCTCTATTATCAATATTTTCCTGCATATGCGAATTAATCTCCTATAAAATCAGATTTTTTTGCAAATTGGTGAAAAATCTGCGAACTCCGTCTCCCACTGTACTTGCAACATCATCAGGGCGCTCATAATAATACTCTCCGCTTTTAATATGAACCGAAATGCTGTCCAGAGGGAAGCCCTGAACACGCTTTGCATGGGGCTTATCTGTGATAAAAAACGCTTCCCCAAATAAATCCTCGCTAAAATCCTCATAAATTTCATTTTCACTCATTACAAGGCAAATAGCATTTCTGTATTGAGCAGGGGCTTTTCCTCCCAGTTTGGCAGCTACGGCGGTATAATAATCTATCATTTGCTCATCATCCATGCGCTTATTATTTACCCTGCGAATATGAACGCCCGGCTGCTCATCTTCTGATAGCCCTTCTATATACAGCCCTGAATCACAGGCAAATACAGGGCTCTTTAATATATTGTAATAAGCGAGAGCTTTAATCCTGGCATTTTCAAGGGGCGAGCTACCGCTTTCATCCACATCAGGAAATGTCATACCCAAAGATTTAAGCCCTACAATTTCAATATTTATTGGTTCAAGAAAATCTTCCATAACCTTCAGCTTAGCCGGATTAAGGGTGCCGTAAATAAAAGATGTTTTATTCATAAAACCTCCCGTTTGATTAAATCTTAATAAAAGCCTGCCCTACTCCATTTCCACAGGTCTAGCCTGTATACCATGCTTTGCGAAGAATTTTTTAAGATAATCCTCCCAAGCATGGTCAACGGTTTTATCCAGTGCAAACTTAAGCTGACTGGTTGCGGAGGTTAAATAGGCTTCCTCCCCGTTAAACTGTATGTTTAAGTGCATGGCAGCGGCATTTTTATGGAGTATCTGCGCCTTTTCATGCTCCAGCGAAAATACAATTTTTATATAGCTGGGCTTTGCCTGCCCTTTTATGATGTCGAAGGCGTAGGGCTTTATTTCCGACCATTTGCAGTATGTGATTTTTTCAATCTGCTCCATTTGGGGCTCTGCCGGTTTTTCTTCGGCTTTAGCATGGCTTTCAGCAGGAGCTTCCTTCTTTTCCTGAACAGGCGCAGGGGGCAGTTCTTTTTTTTGCACTATTTTTTCCCCTGAAATATTAAAATGGGTAAATGTATTAATATCTACTGAGCGAACTTCAAAAAAATCCATTACCTCCGTGCGCAAAAGCGCATTCATAAAACTTTTAATGTCTTGCCCCGTTATTTTTAAAGTAAGCATTTTTGCCCGCCTTCCTGGTTTTTATAGCTTTATTCGCATTGGATATTTCATCCGTATGTTTAGCTGCGGATACTTATTTTTGAGCTATTACTTGTATTTCAGTATACCATAAAATTCGCTTAAACAAATAGCTGAATTTTCGCCCTATTGCTTTTAAAGCCCCTGTATAATATAATGTTTAAATATAAAAATCTTGTTTATTGGAGTAATAAATAAATTTTATAAACTGGGTTACAGTCTTAAATATTAAAGCGGAGGTGTTGAGAATGGGAGAGAGCGACGGAATTAACGATAGCGGCTTAAAAGAAACCGGTAATTTTATCCATTCGCATATATTGAAAGATTTGGAAGGGCATTTGCACGATGTTTGCACGAGATTTCCGCCGGAGCCTAACGGTTTTTTGCATATCGGCCATGCAAAGGCCATACTTTTAAACAGCGGCATTGCAAAAATGTACGGCGGCAAATTCAATTTGCGCTTTGATGATACAAATCCTGCGAAAGAAGAAATGCAGTATGTCAACGGCATTATTGAAGATGTAAGGTGGCTTGGCTGCGATTTTGAAGGCAGGCTGTTCTATGCTTCCGACTATTTCGGCCAAATGTTTGAATACGCCTTGACCCTTATTAAAAAGGGCCTTGCCTATGTTTGCGATTTAACCGCGGAAGAAACCCGCGAATACCGCGGCACTTTAAGCGAGCCCGGCAAAAACAGCCCTTACCGCGAAAGAAGCGTTGAGGAAAATCTGGAGCTTTTTATTAGTATGAAAAACGGCGAATTTCCGGATGGCGCTAGAACTTTAAAAGCTAAAATAGATATGGCAAGCCCCAATATGAATATGCGCGACCCTGTTATTTACCGCATTGCCCGCTTGACTCACCATAATACAGGCGATGAATGGTGCATTTATCCCATGTATGACTATGCCCACCCGCTGGAAGATGCTATTGAAGGCATAACTCATTCTCTTTGCTCTTTGGAGTTTGAAGACCACAGGCCCCTTTATGACTGGGTTGTGGACAGTCTCAATTTCGACCCTAAGCCAAGGCAGATTGAATTTGCAAAACTTTATTTAACAAATACAATCTCCGGTAAAAGATATTTAAAAAGGCTGGTTGATGACGGCGTTGTAGACGGCTGGGATGACCCAAGGCTCATTACAATCTGCGGCATGAGAAGGCGCGGCTATACACCTGAGGCCATTCAGGATTTCTGCGAAAAAATCGGCATCGCCAAGGCCAACAGCCGAGTTGACATTTCTTTTCTCGAATACTGCGTAAGGGATGATTTGAAAACAAAAGCCCAAATGCTCATGGCGGTTATTGACCCGTTGAAGCTCGTTATAACCAACTATCCCGATGATATGGAAGAAATGCTTTCTGTTGAAAATAATGCCGAAAATGAAGAAATGGGCACAAGGCTTATTCCCTTCAGCAAAGAATTATATATTGAGCGCTCCGATTTTTTTGAGGATGCGCCGAAGAAATTTTTCAGACTCACTCCCGGACAGGAGGTGAGGCTGAAGGGTGCTTATTTCGTAACCTGTACAGGCTGCAAAAAGGATGAAAACGGCAATGTTATAGAAGTTTATGCCACCTATGACCCTAAAACAAGGAGCGGTTCAGGCTTTAGCGAGAGAAAAGTTAAAGGCACAATCCACTGGGTAAGCGCGAAGCATGCCGTAAAAGTCAGCGCAAGAAAGCTGGACTATATTGCATTTGATGATGAAACTGCCGAGCATGGCATAAGAATGAACCCTGATTCGGTTGAAACTTTTGCAAACTGCTATGTTGAGCCTCATTTGAACTATCTGGATTTAGACAATACCCGTATTCAGTTTCTGCGTAACGGCTATTTCTTTAAGGACGCAAAGCTATCAACAGAAGATAATCTCGTATTTAATGAAATAGTGGCTCTTAAAAGCTCCTACAAGCCTGCCGAGAGCTAGAATACAGAATTTCAGCAATATCGGAACTGCTTATTATCATGAATTTATAGGAGGAATGAATAATGGCGAAATTATTGTCCACATTTGAAATTAAGGGCAAAACTATCAAAAATCGACTGGTTTTCCCGCCTTGCGTATGTTTCAGCTACAGCAATACAGCCGGAATGGTAACTGATGAGAATATTGAGCATTATAAAATTATGGCAGAAGGCGGCTCCGGTCTTATTGTTGTGGAAGCTACGTGCATAAGCCCCGACGGAAAGCTCAGCGCTGACCAACTTGGCATTTGGGATGATAAGCATATTGACGGTTTAAAGAAAATTACTGAGGTTATTCATGGGGAAAATATCCCATGCCTTATACAAATTCATCACGGCGGCTATAAAACTAAGCCGGAATGGGCAGAAAATCCTGATAATATTTTCACCTCCAGCCCTTATGAAATGCCTGACGGCACCATAACAAGAGGCGCTGAAATATCAGATATTGAAAAAGCTATATCAGACTTTGCAAAAGCTGCCCAAAGAGCCGTTAAGGCCGGTTTTGACGGTATTGAAATTCATGGAGCCCATGATTATTTAATCAGCCAGTTTTTCTCAGCCGATATGAATAAAAGAGACGATGAATACGGCAAAAACCGCGCCCTCTTTGCTTTAAACGTAGTGGAAGCCATAAAGGCTGCTGTGCCTGCGGATTTCATTATCGGTATGCGTTTCGGCGCTTCCGATGATTCCATGGCTGACGGTATCCATTTCGCCAAATTAATGGAGGAAGCAGGCGTGGATATTCTCAACGTATCCAGCGGCCATATAAGAAAACAACCGGAGGATATGGAAGATTTCGGCGAAGAATATCACTGGGTCACTCAGCTGGGCATGAATATTAAAAAGCATGTTAATATACCGGTTATCTGCGTTTTCGGCGTTAAATCCCCTGAAATAGCGGAAAAAATCGTTAATACTGAGCTTTGCGATTTTGCGGCAAGCGCTAAAGGCTTGCTGGCCGACCCTTACTGGATTAAGCGCTATGAAAAAAATGAAGCTATCTACCCTTGTCTCGAATGTAAACCCTGCCAATTCTACACAAACGGGCGGGTTTGCCCTAACAGGAAAAGAATTACTATTGCCGAATAAAATAGCATATTGCTATATTTGATATTGCTACAGGAGTTTATATGTACGAATTACTAAAAAACAAAACCCTTGCCCACATTACGCTGGGCTGCAAGGTTAATATGTATGACACCGAAGCCATGGTTGAAATTTTAGTAAACCATGGCTGTAGCATTGTTGATTTTGATGATAAAGCTGATATTTATCTCATCAACACCTGCACTGTCACAAATTTCGGCGATAAAAAATCCCGCCAGATCCTGCGCAAGGCTCACCGGATTAACCCTGATGCCGTTATCGTTGCCTGCGGCTGCTATTCTCAGGTTGAGCCTGAAAAAATTGCCGCTATAGAAGGCGTCAGCATAATTCTGGGCACTCAGGACCGTATTCGCATTGCTGAATTTATCAGTCAATATTTAGAAGGCAGAAAGCAGGCGGATTTTGTAAGCAGTATCTCAAATCAGAGAGAATTTGAGGCTTTAACCGTAGATAACATGGGTGATAAAACCCGCGCATATCTTAAAATACAAGAAGGCTGTGACAGATTTTGCACCTACTGCATTATCCCGTTTGCCAGAGGGCCTGTTAGAAGCAGAGCGCCCGAAAGCGTTATAGCTGAGGCCATTAGGCTTTCCGAAAACGGATTTAAAGAAATTGTTTTAACAGGAATACATGTTGCCAGTTACGGAAAAGATATTAAAAATACAAATCTTTGCGATATATTAAAGCGGATACATGAGATTGACAATATCCGGCGCATACGTTTCAGCTCCATAGAGCCTAATGTTGTTACGGATGAGTTTTTGGAGACAATTTCATCTTTGCCTAAAATTTGCGACCATTTTCACCTGTCCCTGCAAAGCGGCTGCGATAATACGCTTAAAGCCATGAACAGGCATTACACAGCAAACGGATATTTGGAGGCGGTTAATAAGCTGCGGAAAATTATGCCTGACGCAGGAATTACCACCGACGTTATAGTAGGCTTCCCCGGCGAAGGTGATGAGGATTTTTTGGAAAGCCTTGCCTTCGTAAAAAAAGCTCAGCTCTCCCGTATACATGTTTTCCCCTACTCGGCTAAAACCGGTACAAAAGCCACAAGCCTGCCTAATCAGATTCCCCCGCGGATAAAAGAAGCCCGTGCAAAAACCATGAGCGAAGCAGGCGAATATCTGGCAAATGAATTTGCAAAAAAATATATAGGCAAGAGCCTCGAAGTTCTCTTTGAAAGAAATATAGGCGATAATTTATATGAGGGCCATTCCACCAACTATATAACCGTTCGACAATATTCGCCTCAATCTTTGGAAAATGAAGTGATTATTCTCAATCCTGACCGTTGTAAAAGCGGTATTTTGTACGGTAATTAAAATTTAACGAAAATGTAATTTGCATTATTTTAAAAAATATATTATGATTATAGCGAAGCATATGTTCGATAAAGTAAAAACTGAAAGTATTTTCAGCTTTTATGATTAGGAGTATCTCTAGGGTGATATTATGAAAAAACTGTCCGATACACAAAAATTTGTAGAGTTCGATAAAAAATCCCCCACCTTGGCAGGGGAGATTCTAAGTGAAGTATATTTTGCCCTTATTGAAAAAGGCTATAATCCCGTTAATCAGATTGTGGGCTATATACTCTCCGGTGATCCGACTTATATTACCAGCCACAAAAATGCCCGCATTCTCGTAGGCAAACTTGAGCGCGATGAGCTTTTGGAA
>JGI994J12354_10002893_pt1 | contig 16366 bp, 16 predicted proteins | sample IntmicLarv3ML3BL_FD_12354 | JGI IMG/M metagenome (IMG submission 12354) | reverse complement strand
TGTCGGGGGCTTTTTCCGGGGATACACCCATTTCAAGGATTTTGTCGTACATTGGCTCGTTTGCCGGGTCTTCCAGGTCAAGACCTTCGTGGCTTAGGTGCCAGATGTTTTTATCTTTTGAATAGTTGGTTTCACGGTTAATCTTAAGTGGGATGTTGCGCTCTTCCGCGTAAACGATTTCGTCTTCTCTGGACTTCAAATCCCAGATACGCCAGGGAGCGATAATATCCATGTCGGGCGCAAAGTGCTTGATGGTAAGCTCGAAGCGAACCTGGTCATTGCCCTTGCCTGTGCAGCCGTGACAGATGGCGTCGCAGCCCTCGGCTCTCGCAATTTCAACAATGCGCTTTGCGATAATGGGGCGGGCGAAGGATGTTCCCAGCAGGTATGTGTTTTCGTACTTTGCGTCGGCCTTAATGGACGGATAGATGAAATCGGTGATGAATTCTTCCGTCAGGTCCTCAACATAGCACTTGGACGCGCCGGTGGCGATTGCTTTTTCTTCAAGGCCCTCCAGCTCGTCGGCTTGACCCACGTTGCCGGAAATTGCAACGACTTCACAGCCATAATTCTCTTTCAGCCACGAGATAATAATGGATGTGTCCAGTCCTCCGGAGTATGCTAAAGCGACTTTCTTATAGGTTTTCATATGTATACCCTCCTTATTGTTTGGTTAATTATACAACAGAATCTATAATAATGCAATAGGTATTTTGTAAAAAAATCGGTTTCCGCCAAAGTTTTTTTGTGCATTTGCCCAAAAATGTATAGTATGCAATAAATGTATAAATATACACTCTGAAAAGTATTTATTCAGGAGAAGCGATAAAATATTTCAAAAATTGTGATATTTTTTTGTCAAATCTCTTGTTTTATGAAAATTTATATGGTATACTTATGCTAAATAACTTCGATTCGATATCAATATGACGTCAACCGAAGGGAACTATTTACAGAAATATGTCGTATATACTATATAAATTAAGGAAGGCAGGGAGAAAGAGAATGAAGAGTTGCCTAAAACGAAGGATTATACCCGTTTTGTTGTGTGTAGTTATGATGGCCTTTGCCGGGCATGCTTTTGTGCCTGCCTCCGCCCTCCCGGCGGATGAGCTGCGAGGGGTGTGGGTTGCGACATTGTTGAATTTGGACTATCCGTCTGCGCAAAATTTAACAGCGGCGCAGATGCGGGAGCAGGCAATTATGATACTGGATAACACCAAGGCCATGGGGATGAATGCTGTGTTTTTTCAGGTGCGGCCTGCGTCGGATGCGTTGTATCCGTCGGATATTTTTCCCTGGTCACGGTACATAAGCGGCAGTCAGGGCCGGGCTCCGTCAGAGGATTTTGACGCGCTCCGTTTTTGGATTGATGAAGCACATAAGCGGGGTATTGAGCTGCATGCATGGATTAACCCCTTCCGGGTTACGGCCACTGCCGGGCTTACGATTAATAACCTTGCGGAAAAGAATCCCGCAAAGCAGCATCCCGAATGGACTTTTACGAAAAATGACTTGATTTATTACAATCCGGGGTTGCCGGAAACGCGGAAGCTTGTTATAGACGGTGTGCAGGAAATTTTGCAGAAGTACCCGGAAATTGACGGCATTCATTATGATGATTACTTTTACCCCGGTGATATCCCTGATGCGGTTGCTTACGCGAAATACGGCAGCGGCTTTTCTAATGTGGACGATTTCCGGCGGCATTCGATTGATACGCTTATAAAAGATACATATGCGCTGATAAAGAACACCAACCCTGAGATTGCTTTCGGCGTCTCCCCTGCCGGCATTTGGCAGAATCAGTCAAGTTCACCTCTTGGCAGTAACACGAACGGAAATCAAAGTTATGCGGCGTCCCATGCAGACACTCGGAAATGGGTGAAGGAAGAATATGTGGACTATATTGCGCCGCAGATTTATTGGTACATCGGACATCCGTCAGCGGATTATGATACGCTTGTGCGTTGGTGGAATGACGTTGCTGCGGGAACAAATGTGAAGGTTTATGTGGGGCATGCCGCCTATCAGGTAAATGCAAATTCCCAAACGGCCGCTTGGCGCAGTCCTTCTCAAATTATTTCGCAGCTGGATTTAAGCCGTTCTCTTCCCAATATTCACGGAAATATTCAGTTTCGTTACGGCACTATTATGGCGACACCTGCTCTTGCTTCGGCGCTTACGTCTTACTTTGAGGCGGAGGCACCTGTACCCCGTGAAGGGATGCTGCGCATTACGTTTCCGCAGGATAAATCGACGGTTTCACAGAGCACTGTTGATGTGAAGGGTATGGCGGACCCGCTTGTTCCCCTTATGGTCAACGGGAAGGCGGTTGCAGTAAGTGACGACGGATACTTTGAAACAACGGCTGCGCTGACCCCGGGGGTTAATACGATTGTTGCAACCCAGAGCGGCGTGTCGGTTTCGTCTACGGTTACCTATGCGGCATCGGCTGAAAATATTCCGAATTTTGCCGAAATTTCCCCGGTGCGGGATCAGTACCTCTTATCGGGAACGACAACGGCACTGTCGGTCACTGCACCTATTGGTGCAACTGTTTCCGCGAAGATTGGCGGTACGGTTGTGAAGTTTACTCCGGAGACGTATACGCTTCCTGCAAAGGACGGCAAGGTTTATACAACCACCCACACCGCAACGGTGCGCATGCCAACCTATCAGGGCGACACCAAGACCCGCAGTTTCGGCAAGCCGGTTTATACGGTTACATATAACGGCAAAACCTATTCCCAGACCGCCGGTGCAACTTTGTATGTGATTATGCAAGGTTCGGCGGTGCAGTACACAGTAGTTGCAAACTCTGCCTGGACCTATCCCGGTGCAAGCTCTACCGGCGGCAATAAAAACGAGCTGACAAAGGGAATGACCGGCTACATTCAAAAGACGGTTGGCAACTGGGTGCACCTTTCAAGCGGCGATTACGTCTATTATGATAATGTAACCCTTGCGGACCAAAGTATTCGGACAGTCAACTACATAACCGATTTCGTGTATAAAAATGATGGCAGGGTTGACCTTCTGACCTTTAGCGGTACAGCGCCTTCTGCGGCAACTGCAACTTACAGCGGCAGTACGCTGACTTATGTTTTGTACAATTCGATTTTGCGGGTGCCGACGTTGAACTTGCCTTCGAATTCGCCTTTTAGCAGTGTTTCTTTTCAACAGCAGGAGGATTCTGTTGTTGTTACGTTTACTTTGAAGCAGGGCAGCAGTCTTGACGGGTATTATTGTACGCAGTCGGGCTTTTCGCAGACCTTGCAGGTGAAGCCGAAGGCGGTATTTTCAGATGGTTCGCTTACGGGTGCGGTGATTCTCATTGACCCCGGGCATGGAGGTACTGATGCCGGTGCGTCCGCTACCTTAAACGGGAAAAATGTGTATGAGAAGAATCTGAATCTGCAGCATGCTCTGAAAATCCGTGATTCCTTGGTTGCAAAAGGTGCAACGGTTTACATGACCCGCTCTACCGATGTGACAGTGTCTCTTGAAGAGCGTCTTGAAATGAGCCGCAATTTGATGCCTGATTTATTCATTTCAGTACATGAAAACAGCATGAAGGCCGGAAATTCCGGTGTTTATGGCGTTGTTTCCCTGTACCGTGAGAAAACGGGCGAAGGTTTTGCGCAGCTTTTGTATGACCGGTATGCAGCCGATTTAAGCCGAAAGAAGACGGGGATTCGGGCTGAAAACCTGTATGTTTGCCGCGGTTATTGGTGTCCGTCGGTGCTTCTTGAATGCGGGTTTATGTCAAACAGTGCGGAGCTTGCCTGGCTGTCTTCCGCGGATACCAGCACGGCGATTGGCAATGTTGTGGCAAACTCTGTTTCGCAATATTTTTCTTAATTGATACTATTCTGCCGGATGCTTTTTATTGAAGTATTCCGGCAGTATTTTTTTCACTAAAAAACGAATTGCATCTAGGTTCTATGTAAAATGTTTATTGCAAAAGAAGGGATTTTTTGGTATGCTTATGGAGGAATGAAAATACGTGTGCCGTTTTTGCGGCGGAATGGAGTTTTACCATGATAAAGATTACCTTTATGGGTGCGGGAAGCACTGTGTTTGCCAAGAATGTGCTGGGTGATTGCCTGTGTACCCCGGCATTGCAGCAGGCGGAGATTTGCCTGTATGACATTGATAAGGGGCGCCTTGAGGATTCGGCGGCGGTTATTTCTGCTATGAATGACACGCTAAATGCAGGCCGTGCTACTGTGAAAACCTTCCTTGGCAAGGAGGAGCGGAAGAACGCTTTACGGGACGCAACCTTTGTTGTAAACGCGATTCAGGTGGGCGGCTATGACCCGTCTACGATTATTGACTTTGAGATTCCAAAGAAATTCGGCCTGCGGCAGACCATTGCAGATACCCTTGGTGTGGGCGGTATTATGCGGGCTTTGCGTACTATTCCGGTATTGAAGGAATTTGCCGATGATATGGAAGAAGTTTGCCCCAATGCATGGTTTCTCAATTACACCAATCCTATGGCGATGCTTACGGGTTTTATGCTGCGGTATACGAAGGTCAAGACGGTTGGACTGTGCCACAGTGTACAGAGCTGTGCCAGCGGGCTTCTTGAATGGCTTGATTTGCAGGACAAGGTTGACGGACATAAGTCGTTGATTGCGGGTATTAACCATATGGGCTGGTTGCTTGAAATTGAGGATAAGGACGGTGTTGACCTCTATCCCGAGATTCGCAGCCGGGCCGCCGCAAAGAATGCCGCAGGTCCCCACCATGACATGGTTCGCTATGATTATATTGCGAAATTCGGCCACTATTGCACCGAGTCCAGTGAGCATAACGCGGAGTACAATCCCTTCTATATTAAGGCGAAGGCACCGGAGCTGATTGAACGGTTTAATATTCCCTTGGATGAATATCCGAGGCGTTGCATTTCGCAAATTGAAGAGTGGAAGGCACGCCGTGAGGCGATTGTAACGGAAAGCCTGACCCATACGCGTACGGAGGAATATGCTTCGTATATTATGGAGGCGATGGTTACCAATAACCCCTATAAGATCGGCGGCAATGTTTTAAACACCGGGCTGATTGAGAACCTTGTTTCTGATGCTTGCGTGGAGGTGCCTTGTCTGGTTGACGGGCGCGGTGTGCATCCTTGTTATGTGGGTCGGATGCCGGTTGCACTTGCGGGTATGAATATGACGAATATTAATGCGCAGCTGATGACCATTGAGGCGGCGGTTAGTAAGAAGCGGTCGGATATCTATAACGCGGTTATGCTTGACCCGCATGCGGCTGCGGAGCTGACAATTGACGAAATTATTGCGATGTGTGATGAGATGATTGATGCGCATGGGGATTTTATGAAGGAATATCGTTAAGCATATGAGGCATATTGATGCACATATTCATATTGAACGGGGTAACTATTCCCTTGCGTGGATAGACGAATTTATAGCGCAGGCCGTTAATCGGGGTTTGGATGAAATTTGGTTGTTGGAGCATTGTTATCGGTTTCGTGAGTTTGTTCCGATGTATGACGGCGTTTGTTCTTATAGTCCTTATATTGATGCATGGTTTCATCGCAAGGCCGGCGTTTTGGATGTGGCAGAGTATCAAGTGCTTATAGAGAAAGTTCGAAGCGCCACCTATCCCATTGAAATAAAGTTTGGGATTGAGGTTTGTTATTTTAAAGCCTTTGAAGAGTTCATTTATGCTGCGACAAAAAATTTAGGGCTTGACTTTCTTGTTGGAAGTGTTCATTTTATTGATGATTTTGCTTTTGACCATAAGGCGGAGCATTGGAACGGGGTGGATGTTGACCGCGCGTTTACCCGGTATTTTGAAACGTCAGCAGACCTTGCGAAAAGCAGACTTTTTATCGGAATTGCGCATCCGGATTCCGTGAAGCTCTTTGGGCATAATCCGTCTTTCCCCCTTCTCCCCTATTATGACGATTTAGCGGCGGCGTTAGCAAAGAATAACATGTATGCAGAAATGAACACTGGATGCTCTCGTCGATGCGAATGTACGCCGGGCATGGATATTGAACTGGCAAAAGCAATGAAGAAGCATGGCGTAAACATTCTGACAGCATCAGATGCGCATAGTCCGGAGGATGTCGGTGATGGTATTGCGTTGATGGAAGATATCCTTTTACGAATATAAGAAGTGCCCCCGTGCAAAATTCGTACGGGGGCTTTCTTCTTGTCAATGATAGCTTACTTGCCGTTTTTCTCAGCTTGTTCAATCATCTTCTTGACCATTTGACCGCCGATAGAACCGGCCTGTCTGGAGGTCAAATCGCCGTTGTAGCCGCCGTCCTTAATGGACACGCCTACTTCAGATGCTGCTTCCATCTTGAGTCTGTTCAGGTAATGCTTTGCGTCTTTTACTAAAGCTTTGTTTGTAGCCATAATAGTACAACTCCTTCAAATTCTCGGAGCCTGCACAAATAGTATCACCCGCGTGAGTAATCTTATGAATGTAATATCTGGTAGTGGTTACGGCAAAATCTGAAAAGACGAAATGGATATCTCAAATGCGGTTTTAAGCTCCTCGCTGCATTCGTTTTTCTTAATATATTCGCGGCTTTGCAGGCGGCCTTTGATGCGGAGGCACTGCTTTACCTGCAGGCAACTGAGCATACGTGCAGACTTGCCCCAGGCGATGCAGGGCAGGAAGTTTGCCCGGTCAACGCCGTCGGGTACCGCCAGCATTATGTCGCAGATTTCCCGGCCCAGGGGCGTTTTGCGGTAAATGGGGTTTTTGCAAATATTGCCTGTGAGGATGACTTCATTTTCGATTTGGCCGTGCGGCTCCATTGCGTCGGCAACGAAGACAATGCGTAGCTTGTTGCCTGCGCCGCTTTTGTTGTTGAAGGTTTTTATGCTGCCGGACAGGGTGACTGTGTCACCAATGTGCAGCGGGGTTTCGTTTATCACTATACCGCTTACCAGTGTGTTGATTTTGTCTGAATTGGACGACAGCCGTTTGGATTCAAGTGTGATTCCGTAATATTTTTTCCCTTTTATTGATTGTGTATACACCGGTGCTGTCATGACGGTGCCGGTGACAATTGCTTTGTTTTCATAGCGGCTGCGCATAAAAACCTCTCCTTTGTTTAATTATCATACTCTACTCTATGTGAGCATGCAGATAATTAGAACAAAGAAGAGGTTTTAATTAGTCTTGGAAAATGGGTTCGTCGTCAATTTCTTCCTTTTGCGGCTTGAGCGGTGCAATCATGTGCTTGTCCAGCAGCGGGTATGTGATATACAGAGCAATAAACCAAGCTGTGCTGAAAATCAGCAAGGGATATACGATGAAGTCAATGTTCAATGTGCTCCAAATCAGGGCAAGCATGATAAGCCCCGCAAGGATATTGCGCCAGAAGCCGATAACGATAAACAGGGAGGAATTCTTAATAATCTGGGAGATTTTCAACTTGACTGTCGTCATCATGGGATAGATGTAAAAACGCATAATTGAGTAGTAAATATAGACGATAACCAGTACAATTCGAAGAATAAAGACATATTGCGCCAGCTTAAAGTCGTTTGTGATGTTAAATGTGAAGATAAAGAGCAGCGCGGAGGTTATTGCGAAGTCAAGGACGCCGAAGAACATCCCTTGCCAAAAATTTTTCAAAGCCACTTCGAAGAAATCGCTGATATTGACGCCGGGGGTTTCGGTTGTGTAATGCCGCACGACATAGGTCATACCTGCTGCCGCAGGGCCGGAAATGATGACCGATAGGGCGACAAAGAGGATTCTTGCCCATTCCGGGAATGCTTCCATAAAGCTAAACAGCAATTGAATAAACCCGCTGGAGAGCTGCGCCGGGTCGAATGCGGGGAAGAAATGCCGGACAATTGCCAAAATGTAGTATAAGTAAAACATCAAAAGCGGTAAAAACAGGATAAAATATACCATATTCAGGCCGATTAGCTTTGTAGCCTTGCGCCCATATACAGTAAAAAAGTTAAAAAACGGCCGCAACTGTTTGTCGTTCTTTTTGACGCCCTTTCCTGCTTTTTGATAGCCTCCTCCAAACAAGCCCATGTGCTTGTTACCTCCTTAGTAAAGTGTACTGTAAAAATGATATTCCTATAATAAGCAGCGCGTAAACCGCCGCAATCGGCCACAGGTTTTTTTGCTTTTCCCGGTCTGCCCTGCGGTGAAATAGACTTGCGCGCCGCATAAAGACACTTGCAAGAAGCAGTAAAAACGGGATGGTAACCAAGTTCGGCAGGCCAATGAGCAGGAAGCTTTTTTCTATGCCGCGGACGCCGAATTGCTTGATAAACAAGGTGATGCTGTAGGAAAAGGAAAAGCACTTGTAAAACACGGTGAAGGGCAATAGAATGCCGTACAGGGTTGACGTATTTGCAAGAAGAAATACGGCGGAGGGCAGGATGTTCTTTAAGAGGATGCTCCAAAAGGATATATGCTGCATGTTTTCATGGGATGCTTCGAGCATCAGGTCGATTTCCGGCCCGGCAGTCTTTGCGAAAAGGGCTCCAAACAGCACGCCCAGCAGGGTCATGATACAAAGCAAAATTTCCAAAATATGCTTTTGCAAGAGCTTGTTGAATTCCAATTTTTTCATAATACTCCCTCTCTTTTCATACCCAGTCTATGAAAGGAGAGCGGCTAATTATGACTTATTTACAGAGTTCTTCTGCGCGATTTTTACAGGCAGCAAGTCCCGCTTGCAGGGCGTCTGAGAAGCCGCAGGCATCCATTTTCTCCAGGGTTGCAATGGTTGTGCCGCCTTTTGAGGTGACGCGGCCGATTAAAGTTTCGATGGATTCATCTTGCTCCAGAATCATTTTTGCAGCGCCTTCCATGGTTTTTGCGGCCAGGCGGCGGGCGACTTCCTTGTCAATGCCATTTTGTTCTGCGTAGGCAATTATATCAGTGATAACCTTATAAAAAATCGCCGGTGAGGAACCGTTTAGGGCGATTCCGGCGTTCATTTTCTCTTCGGGAAGAATTTCTACAAGGCTGCAATCCTTGAAAATGGCGGTCACTGTCTCAAAATAAGGTGCTTCCGCCTCTCCGCCTTCTGCAATTTCAGCTGCGCCGCAGCCGATGAGCATGGGGGTGTTTGGCATGACGCGGATGACGGCAGCAGAGGGGTCAAGTTGCGACTTTATATAGCCTGCGGACACTCCGGCGGCGATGGATACGAAACATTTTCCGGCGGAGTGGTTTTTTAAGGTTGGCAGCAGCTCCGGCATATTTTGAGGCTTTACCGCCAGAAAGAGGATGTCGGCTTCCGCTGTTGCGTCTTCGGCAGAAGGTGCGGTTTTTGTGCCTTTTTGCGTGAATTCTGCGCATTTTTCCGTATCACGGTCAAATAAAATAAGGTTTCCTGCCGGGCAGCGGTTATTCTGCATGATGGAGGTTATGAGGATGCTTGCCATGTTTCCTACGCCGATAAATCCGATTTTCATCTGCTGTGTCCTCCATTTTCTTTGGTGTTTAATTACCGTACGGTCGGGCTTGCCTTGCCGGAGGTTCGTCCTGCAACCGCAAGCATAATGGCGCATTCCAGCCGCTTTTTCTCAAGCTTGCAGCCGATTTCATAGGGGATTTCTACACTGCCGTTTGTATTTAAATTGGACGCCAGACAGCCTCCGCTGCAGTAGAATTTTGCCCAGCAGTTTTTACAGCCTTCTCTTTTATAGAGGCCGCTTTCGGCAAAGGTTTTCATAAGCTCCGGCTTTTTGATTCCGTCATCCAGTGTGCCCAGAAGAAATTCGTCCTTACCAACGAATTGGTGGCAGGGGTACAGCTCTCCGGTTGGCGTGATCGCCACATATTCGCAGCCGGCACCGCAGCCGCGCAGGCGTTTGATGACGCAAGGACCTTGCTGCAGGTCAACCATGAAATGGAAGAAGTTGTAGTTGGTATCTTGCTCCAGCATTTCCGCCGCCAGCTTGTCATATTGAGCAAAGAGTGTGTCCAGATGTGCTTCCTGCAAGGCGTAGGGGCTTTCCGGTGCCAGCACCACCGGTTCCATGGAAATTTGCTTAAATCCAAGGCTTGCAATGTGCTTTATATCTTCGGTGAAGTCAAGGTGCTTGGCGGTAAATGTACCGCGGATATAGTACTCCCCGTCTCCCCTTTTCGCAACCAGCTCTTGATATTTCGGCACGATGGTGTCGTAAGAACCTTTGCCGGCGGCGTTGGGGCGCAGGTCATCGTTGACTTCCTTTCGGCCGTCCAGGGAAAGAACCACGTTTGACATGGTTTCGTTTATATAAGAAATCCAGTTGTCATCTAAGAGGACTCCATTTGTTGTCATGGTGAAGCGGAAATTTTTGTCGTGTTTTTGTCCTTCCGCATTGGCGTAGGTTACCGTTTCTTTGACGGTTTGCTCTGCCAAAAGCGGCTCACCGCCGAAGAAGTCGATTTCGATGTTGCGCCGTCCTGCACTGGCTTTTATGACAAAGTCGATGGCTTTTTTTGCGGTTTCCGGCGTCATGATGCCGCGGCTGCCTCCGAAGTCCCCTGTTTCCGCAAAGCAATATTTACACCGCAGATTACAGTCGTGGGAAACGTGCAGACAGAGGGCTTTTACCGGCGGGAGGGGCATGGTTTCCGGCAGCAGTGTTTTGTAGCTGTCTGTGGAAAATAGAGTGCCGTTTTTTTGCAGCTCCAATAGCTCCGCGTATGCTTCTTCCATGTCTTCTTTGTTATAGGGAAGGTTAAAACTCGGGCAGGTTTCTTGCAGCGGCGGGGTAAGACTTTGCAGCATATCGTAAACCATTTTGTCTACGCTGTGGACAGCTCCGCTGTAAATGTCAAGAACAATATAGTAACCGTTTTGGGCATATGTATGTATCATAGTTTGGCGTTTATTCCTTTTCTTTGTTTCTAGTTGAATTCAAATTGAATACATTTATAATCATTGTGATAACTGCGAGAATTGTTGACAGTATTGTCATGAATCCGTTTGTATCCATGAGTGCCGACCAGTCTTCAATTTTGACCAAATGATTTTGGTAGAACATTTGCATGCAAATGGCGGCCATACAGGTGCTGACGCTTATGAGTGTCGCAAGTATTGCCTTGCGCATGCCCTTTTTTAGGGTGAACAAGGGGGCAATCCACGCGATTAGTCCGCAAATCAGGCTGCCGACATTTAATAAACCCGGCATGTTTCATCTCCTTACAAACACACATAAGGCGTGACGTTCAGCCACACCTTACGGAAGTTATGCAATGTACTTATTTCTTGGTTTGTTCACACGTTTGGTTTGCAACGGTGCAAGAGGTCTTGCAAGCTGACTGGCAGGATGTTTGGCATTCGCCGCAGCCGCCCTTTACAGATGCTTTCAATGTTGCTTCGTTTACTGTTTTAATGTGTTTCATGATTTTTATATCCTCCTGAAATTTTTATTATCTTTTTTTGTTGGCGCGCAGAATGCCGCCGATAATGCTTCCTACGAACATGGCACCTAAAAGGGTCAGGTTCTCCTGCGCCGATGTGAAAACATTTCCAAAGGTGCAAAGACCCAGTGTCAACATTACAAAGGCGAAGGCAGTTGTGCCCAAAAGGGAAAAGAGCAATGTGTTTTTCTTAAAGCGGCCGGAATAAAGAAACCCGCAAACAAGCCCGCCGATTGACACGGCAGTCAGTGCGAAGGGGAAAATCATATTGTCCGCGTAAAACACATTTGTGAGCAAATAGGAAAAGAGCGCCAGCAGCGCAGCCATTGCAAGCATTCCTGCTATCAATGCGGCTACAAGTGCTGTTAGCTTTTGAGCAATCAGGGTTTTTGTCATAAAAAGACCTCCCAAATATAGAATAAATACGGGCTTACTGCTCTTTTATTCTATGAGGGAAGGGGGCTTTTTATGTCTTCTAGTCATCGGTGACAGGAGAATCTTTCATACTGATCGCCCAGCGCTTAAAGGTGATTTTTGTGCGGTCGATGCCTGTTTCGATGGTGATGTCATCGTCCTTGATGTTTAGAATTGTGCCGGTGATTCCGCCGATTGTGGTTAACTTATCGCCTACTTCAAGATTGTTGCGCAGTTCTTTGGTTGCTTTATCGCGTTTTTGCTGCGGGCGAATTAAGAGGAAATAAAAAACGGCAATCATTGCGACTAATGGGATTATGCTGGCTAAATCTGTGGGCATATGTGTCCCTCCTACTATAATTGTTATAAAAAATTATGCTTTCCTTTAGAAAGTATACTACAGTTTTACAGGAATTGCAATCCCTCATTTGTAAAATTATTCTGAACATGGGGATTTTTCTTTTTAAAGGGCACTTAGGGGACGGACGATTCGCGAATCGCCCCTACTTTAGAATTTCCCGTTGACAAATCCATGTCTTTGTGCTATAGTGAAATAAAATAACACGTTGTTGGAGAATTTATATGTGTCATTCTATGCCTGTCGGTAACTATTACTTTTATTTTAGCTTTACTAATTTTTTTGGTAAAGTTACTTAGTGTTGCCGTCAGTCAGGTTGCTTTTATAGTGAAAACTTGAATCTCGGTAATGCGGTGGACGCAGTGCCGGGGTTTTTTTTATAGAAATTTATTTATTAGGAGCGTCTTTTATGATTATCGTATTGAAAAAGGATCCAAATCAGGAGCAATTTGAAACCCTGAAAACCTGGCTTAGGAGTATGCAGCTTGACCTGCACCTTAGTGAAGGAACCCAGTCAACTATTATCGGGCTTGTGGGCGACACGACGGTTGTGGATATTGAGTTGATTCAGGCTCTTGACATTGTTGCGGATGTAAAGCGCATTCAGGAGCCGTATAAGAGTGCAAACCGCAAGTTTCATCCCAAAGATACCGTTATTTCGATTGGTTCCGAGAAAATCGGCGGCGGGCATTTTTCTATTATGGCGGGGCCTTGTTCGGTAGAGTCGGAGGCGCAAATTCGCTCGATTGCCGGTTCTGTTAAGGATGCCGGTGCGGGGATTTTGCGGGGCGGCGCGTTTAAGCCGCGGACTTCGCCCTATGCCTTCCAAGGGCTGCGGGCGGACGGGATTGCCCTGCTTTTGGAGGCGAAAAAAGACACAGGTATGCCCATTATTACGGAAATCATGGATTTGTCGCAGCTGCATCTTTTTTCTGAGGTTGACATTATTCAGGTGGGCGCGCGGAATATGCAGAACTTTGAGCTTCTTAAGGAGCTGGGTAAGGTGCAAAAGCCGATACTGTTAAAGAGAGGACTTTCTGCGACCATTCAGGAGCTGCTTATGAGTGCAGAGTATATTATGGCGGGCGGAAACGAGGATGTTATTCTGTGCGAGCGGGGCATTCGTACCTTTGAAACGGCGACGCGCAACACCCTTGACCTTTCGGCAATTCCGGTTTTGAAGGAGCTGTCCCATTTGCCTGTTGTTGTTGACCCCAGCCATGCGACGGGGTACGCGAAATATGTACACACCATGTCCCTTGCGGCGGTTGCTGCCGGGGCGGATGGCCTTATTGTTGAGGTGCACAATGACCCGGCGCATGCTTTGTGTGACGGGGCTCAGTCGCTTACACCGGACGCTTTTGCGGCGCTTTGCAAGCAAATTGCGGAGTTGCGCAAGCTGATGATTTCTCCGTTGCAATAAGAGGGAGCTTGTGTATGAATATTGCTGTTGTTGCTTTGGGGCTTATCGGCGGTTCGCTGGCGAAGGCTTTGAAAGAGAAAACCGGGCATTTTGTGTATGGATACAACCGCTCCCCTGCTGTTTTGGATGCGGCTTTGTCGGAAGGAGCGATTGATGCTCCCCTTCTTGCTGAGGACTTTTCCAAGTGCGATGTTTTTCTCATTGCTCTTTATCCGGATGATACGATTGCGTTTGTTCGGGAGCATATCGGACGGTTTAAGAAGGGGGCGGTCATTATTGATTGCGCCGGGGTGAAGTCGCGGATTTGTGCGGAGCTTTCCCCCTATACGAAGGCCCACGGGTTGCGTTTTGTGGGCGGGCACCCTATGGCAGGTATTGAGAAGTCGGGCTTTGCGTATTCTTTTGCGGCGCTTTTTTCCGGGGCGTCTATGATTCTTTGCCGAAGTGCTGATACGGATGAGGATGCGCTTCTTGTTGCGCGGGAGTTACTCTTGCCCTTGGGATTCTCTTCCATAACGGTTACGACGCCGGAGATTCACGACAGGACAATTGCGTTTACATCGCAGCTTGCCCATCTTGTTTCAAACGCCTATGTGAAAAGCGAAACGGCATCGAACCAGCAGGGCTTTTCCGCCGGAAGCTATAAGGATATGACCCGTGTCGCGTACTTGAATGCGGGCATGTGGAGTCAGCTGTTTTTTGAAAATAAGGACTATCTGCTGTCGGAGGTAACTTCGCTGATTGCACGGCTGCAGGAGTATGTTTTTGCGTTGGAGCAGGGTGACGAGGCTTGTATGCTGCAGCTATTAGAAGACGGTGTGCGCAAGAAAGTGCAGCGCGGATAAGGAAGGTAGTTCTATGAAAAAAGTTATGATTCAAACGAAAAAACCTTATACAGTGTATATAAAGCCGGGACTTCTGCCGCAGGTTGGTGCGCTTCTTTCGGAGGTGAAAAAGCCTTGTAAGGCAGCGGTTATCAGCGATGACACTGTGTTTTCACTGTATGGAGACACCGTTTTGGAGTCACTTTCAGGTGCGGGTTTTTCAACGGTTTCTTTTATTTTCCCTCATGGCGAGTCATCAAAAACCTTTTCGGTTGCTGAGGCTATATTGAATTTCCTTGCGGAAAATCAGGTTACGCGGGGGGATATTATTGTTGCTTTAGGCGGCGGTGTAACCGGGGATTTGGCGGGATTTGCCGCTTCTATGTATCTGCGCGGCATTGATTTTGTGCAGATTCCGACGACGCTGCTTGCGGCCATTGATTCGTCTGTGGGAGGGAAAACGGGTGTTAATTTGCAGGCAGGAAAAAACCTGGCAGGGGCTTTTTTACAGCCGCTGGCGGTTTTTTGTGATCCTGATACGCTTGGGACTTTGCCGGAATCGGTTTTTAAGGACGGGCTTGCCGAGGCGGTGAAATATGGTGCGATTGGCGATAACGCGCTCTTTTCTTCTTTATATAATAACATGTACGACCTTGCCGAGCTGATTGCATCTTGCGTGGACAGCAAGCGGCGGCTTGTGGAAGAGGACGAATTTGACACGGGGATGCGTCAACTGTTGAATTTTGGGCATACGGCGGGGCATGCGATTGAGGCTTTGTCTTTTTACGAGGTTTCTCACGGGCAGGCGGTTGCTATAGGTATGTGCATTGTCTCGAAGGCTTGCGACAAGCTTGGTATCAGTAAGGAGCCTTGCGGGGCAGCGATTGAGGCGTGCTTGCGGAATTTGGGCATTGATACTTGCTGTTCTTTCTCCCCTGCTGACCTCGCGGCCGTTGCGCTGCGGGATAAAAAACGGACGGCCGACAGCGTTAGTCTTGTGGTTCTTGATACACTGGGACAGGCGATACTTCGAAAGACGGCAGTTTCGGAGCTTTCTGCATTTTTTGCCGCCGGACTTGATTAAAATTTCATCGGAAAGGACTTGATTACCCTTGGATATACGAATTACGCCGCGGCCTCTAGCTGGCAGCATTGAGGCCATTGCCAGCAAGTCGTATGCGCATCGTGCTCTCATTGCGGCAGCACTTTGCGACTCCCCTACCCGCATTTTTTTGAATCGGCGGTCGAAGGATATTGATGCGACGATTGCGGCGCTGTCTGCGCTTGGTTCGCCTATTACGGTTGACGCTGATTATATTACGGTTTTTCCTATGGGAAAAGTATCGAATCCTGTGGTTTTTTGCAGTGAAAGCGGAACGACTGCGCGAATGCTGCTGCCGATTGCTGCAGCTCTTTACGAGTCGGCTGTTTTTACCGGGGAGGGCAGTCTTCTCTCTCGGCCTTTTGCCATATTGTGCGATGCAATGACGGCAAACGGGTGTCATTTTGATTCCAATATGCTGCCAATTTCATATCGCGGAAAACTCAATTCGGGTACTTATGAAATCAGCGGGAGCGAAAGTTCGCAGTATATTTCGGGGTTGCTGTTTGCCCTGCCGCTTCTTGGCGGGTGCAGCCGGCTTTTGTTAACTTCCCCGCTACAGTCGGCGGGTTATGTGGATATGACGTTGGATGTATTGCGCAGGTTTGGTATTTCCGGCGGGTATGAGTCGGCGGGTGATGAGGTATATTCTTCTCCCGGGGACTTGGTTGTTGAAGGCGACTGGTCGAATGCGGCTTTTTGGCTGGCAGCGGGGGTTGATGTTACGGGCTTAAACGCAGATTCTTGCCAGAAGGATAAGCTCTTTTTGCCTCTTTCGCAGTCTCTTGAGGTTGACGCGGGCGATGTTCCTGACCTTGTGCCGATACTGGCGGTTGCGGCGGCAGGACGGCAAGGTTCTG
>JGI994J12354_10002892_pt1 | contig 16367 bp, 15 predicted proteins | sample IntmicLarv3ML3BL_FD_12354 | JGI IMG/M metagenome (IMG submission 12354) | reverse complement strand
CGTTCTCGGGAAAGCCTTTGGCACGGGACATCAGCCGACTACCTCAAGGATCTCGCCCTTGATCTCTCCGATACCGCCTTTGGGTACCACAAGGGTTGAGCCGCAAACGTTGCATACGATCTTGGTCGCGGCCTTCCTGAATATAATCTGTTCGTTCCCGCAGTCGGGACATTTTACTTTAATGAAATCTTCTGTCATTGGGATCACTCTGTGAGCTCGAATTTCTTTGCCCTTATACACGTTGTGAGGTGTGCTTTCTTGCAGGTCTCGCATCTGAATCTGATGTTGACCCTCTTTGTGGGCTTTTCTCTGTCCTTGGGCTTAGGCCTGGGATATCCACCGTAACCTGAGGTTACCTCTCTGAATCTCCTCTGACCCCATTTGAGTTCACTGGCCTTCTTTTTCTTGACTCTCTCCACATCGTGTTCGGTGTGGGTTTTGCAAAAAGGACAGTACGTCTTGATAGTTCTGGGCATTTTCATATTTATCACCTAAAGTGAATCGGAACGTGCTAATATCGAGGTTATATTAAAACCTCTCTCTTATTATAGACGGTATTATAGGTGTTATTTTTCCATCTTGGTTATCGTACCATCCTGGTGCGATACAAGGACCACCGATGCGGTGTTTAAGAATAATCCATTCTCGACAACCCCGGGGATGACGTTAAGACGGGATTCCAAAAAGAACGGATTATCGATGGATTCGAATCTGCAGTCATAGATGTAGTTCCCGCAGTCTGTGGTGAATTTCTCTCCGTCGATCTTTCTGAGGGTGGGAACACATCCCTGTTTTCCCAGGGCGTAAGCGGTCTTCGAATGACCGTAGGGGATGACCTCCACGGGCAGAGGCGATTTTGTACCGAGTTTTGTGACGATTTTTGAATCATCGATTATTATTATCTCTTTCAGGGTTGCGGCGGCGACTATCTTCTCTCTGAGAAGAGCACCTCCCAATCCCTTGATCAATTGAAGGTTGGGGTCAACTTCATCGGCACCGTCTATCGTTACATCGACGTGGTCCACATCGCACAACGGGACGATCTCGATTCCCGATTCCGCGGCAAGGACCTCTGTCTGTTTGGAAGTGGAAACACATGTGATCTTGTATCCTCCGGCAACAAGTTCTCCGACTCTTTTGATGGCGTAAGCTGCGGTTGATCCTGTACCTAATCCTATGACCATTCCGTCCTTTACGTAATCATTGACCGCCTTTTCGGCAACTATCATTTTGAGATTCGAAGATCCCCCCGAGTCCATACTGTTGATTTCCCCCATCTGCCCAATAACGTACTTGTTTATTTCACTTATTGATTCGACAACACTTTCGGCAAGTAAAATCAGCGAAAAGCATGTGAAAATTAAATTAGTGTGCCGTTGTTCTCGGATTATGCGTTTGGCCGCACTTTATTCCGGAGGCAAGGATTCCACATTCGCAATGTATCTGGTGCAGCAGATGGGACACGAGGTCCCATACGCTGTCAGTATGATCCCCGAAAAGGGAGAATCCTGGATATTCCATGTTCCGAATATGGATGTGGTGCCCAAGATGGCAGACGCGATGAACACTGTATCAATCACCGCAGGCACCGACGGTACCGAAGAAGGGGATATGGAGGGGTTGAGAAAGGCTCTTTCCGGATTGGACGTTGAGGGAGTGGTCACCGGTGCAGTATGGTCAGATTATCAGTGGGACAGAATAAATCGGATATGTGACGAACTCTCTTTGAAGGTGATATCCCCTCTTTGGAGAAAGGATCAGGATATGGTGCTCAATGAACTCATCGATTCCGGCATCAAAGCTATGATCATAGGATGTTATGCAGAAGGATTCGACGGATCCTGGCTCGGAAGACCTATCGACAAAGACACAGCAAAGGACCTGAGGAAGTTGAGGGATACAAGAGGGATAAGCGTCATCGGGGAAGGAGGAGAATATGAATCCTTCACTATCGATTCCCCCACGTACAAGTATCCGTTGCAGATTCTCGGATGTGAGAAAACATGGGACCGGAACAGCGGTACCATGAAGATCCTCGACATCGGCCCGGCAGATCAGTGACTGCTCTGCTCTATCGCTTTCACGATGTTGTTTATCTCTCTCTGGGGGTCCTTCCACATTCCGGGAGTCCAGACACGATGTATGTGCCAGCCTCTGGATTCAAGGTACTTTTGTCTGTGATAGTCCCTTTCTCTCGTGGAGTCCGACATCTCGTAGATGTGGCTGTCGCACTCGATACCGAGAATGAATTTACCGTCCTGTTTGATGGCGAGATCGATCTGATATCCTCCGATACCGACGTTCTTTTCCACACTGTATCCCTTTCTGACGAGAGTGTTGTAAACACGATCAATTATCGGAGATTCGTCGAGTACAGATTGAGTCGATACCCATTTGTTATCTCCGAATGAATCGAGGATACTGGTCGCGAGGGCCTTCTCCCCGTTGCTGACAGCTTCCGCATATTGGAGGTACTTCTTGAGGATCTTGGGGCCGTCGTTCTTTGTCGTTTCGACCTGCAGTTCTCCCGCATCGAAGGATGTCACTATGTGTATCTTCTTCTTGGCGCGGCTGATGGCAACGTTAAGACGGTTCTCTCCGCCACGGTTGTTGAGCCATCCGAACCTTTGCATGAGTTTTCCTTCTCTGTTCTTGGCGTATCCGATCGAGAAGATGATGACATCACGTTCGTCACCCTGAACACTTTCTATGTTCTTCACGAAAAGACCAACGTCTTCTCCATTATCGAATCTGAGCATTTCTTTGTTGACCGTTCTTCCGAATTCGGGATCGAGTGCACTTTCGTCATCGATCAGGTCGCTTATCAGGTCCCTTTGCGAAACATTGAATGTTATTATTCCGACTGTCTCGTTCGAAGTGCGGGTCTGGAAGAATTCCTTCAGAAGCTCCACTATCCTCCTGGCTTCCTTGACATTCGCTTTTCCTTCCCAAAGTCCGTTGACCTTGTGGACCTCTATCGGAGGCCTATCGGGCTGAGCGACGTTGGGTGAAACGTACAGTTTCCCACCGTAGAATGCGTAGTTGGAGAATGCTATGAGCTCTTCGTACTTGGAACGGTAGTGGAAGTTCAGAAGTATGTTATCATAACGGCATCTTGCAAGGTCCAAGAGGCTTTCTTCTTCCAATGCTGCGGATACTTCGTCCTCTTCCTCTTCAAAGTCCTCTTCGTTGCCGAATTCCAAGCGTCCGGTGCCGAGACTCGAAGGGCGGAGCTGTTTGTGGTCGCCGGCGACGATCACTTTCTTCGCACGGTATATCGAAGGTACTCCCTTCTCGACGTACATCTGTGAGGCTTCGTCGAATATCAGAAGATCGAACAATCCCATTTCGAGAGGCATGATCTCCGATACCACTTCCGGCGTCAACAGCCAGATCTTTACACCTTTGAATAGTTCGTAACTGTACCTGTTGACGAACTTACCCAGACTCCATTTTCGTTTGCTTTCAATGATCCTCACGATGTCGCCGCGTCTTTTCGATTCGGTTATGAAACGGAGGTTTTCCTGGAGTATTTCCTCGACCCTGTCGCGGGTAAGGACCTTCTTTTCCTGGACCTTTCTGTCCATGTCGTGAACTATGCTGTCAAAGTCCTGTATATCCTGAAGCAAGGCTTTATTCTCCGCATCGAACTTCTGAAGGTGATGATTCAGAACGTACTTCATGATCATGTCGTTGCATGCATCGAAGGATGAACCGGAGGATTTGGCAAGTGTTACAAGATCATGTCCGTAGATGCGCTCGCTCTCGTTCAGTTTGTCATATACTGTGGAACGTGAGGCGTAAAGATCATAATCATCCAAGGCGGCGATCACCGCGGTGGGATCGTCCAACACGGTCTGCACCGTATGTTCATTGTATTTGTTGAAGTACTTATCGAGCATGGTCGTAGCTTCACGATTCACTTTGCTCTTTGAGAACATCTTCGACAAGAAACCCTTCGACCTCCATTCGATCATCTGGTTTTCCAGATTCATCAGGTCGGCTTTCATCTCTCCGATATTGTATTCCGAGAGGTCTACTTTCATCTGAGTGAACCACGGTGTCTTTTCGATACAGCTGCAGTATTCGTTGAAGTTGCCCATCATGGTCCTGTCGCTGAATTTTCTGTTCAATTCTTTCAGTTCATAGTATTTCAGCGCAAGGAGTTTTGCGGATACAGCCGCTTTGATCATCTTGTACTTCTCGTACTCTATCTTGTCCTCAAGGTCCAGCCATTTCTCCATGGCGTACAGTTTGTAAGGTTCTATGCCGAAGTCGTTCGGCGTGTACATCAAATCCGCAATGTTGGAAAGCACGGACACATCTTTGTCAATGCTTTCCGATAACGGCATAAGATCGGAACCCTTCCTCGGAAGGCCGACCTCAAGCATCCATCCCAACTGTTGGTAGAACGGGTCCTTGTTGGCGACATCATCTATCATGAGACAATATTTGGAAAGGTTCCCCAGCCTGGAATAGACGACATCCAATGCCGTTTTTTTCTCTGATACAAGAACAACGGTCTTCCCGTTGTTTATCGCGGATGTTATCAGTCCGGTTATGACCTGTGATTTTCCTGTTCCCGGAGGACCTTGGACGACCAATTCGTCGCTTTTCTCTATCGCCGTGATGACGTTCTCCTGTGCGCTGTTCAGGGCATTGATGTATGTGATGCTGACCTCCGAGGCCTCAAGACCTTTCTCCCTGAGTGCGGGCAGCGAAAGGGGGCTTGGGAAGTTGGAGTAGAAATCTCCTTTGTTCAGATCCTTGATGAGGTCTGTGAGAAGACCGTTGATCTCGCCTTTCGCAATGATATCGTCAAAATCTTTTTGGATATAGTTGGAATATGTTGGGTATTTTCCCAGGATTATGTTATTGACAATGCGAAGATCCCCCGGCAGATATTTGGGGAATTCTCCCGTTCTGTAATCAACGAATTGAATGGGAGGTCCGTATGTGCATTTGATCTGAAGTCCCTGTTCTTCGTAGAAATTGATAAGATTGCTGATGAATGATTCTCCGGAGTAATCGTCTATCACGCTACCCTTGTCGGTGGATCCTTTCATTTTCTTTCCGCCGAATTTGAAGAATGCCAGGATGAGTGCGTTGTTGTAAACAGCATCTCTAGAATCATCGAGTTTGAGGGTGATGCTTTTCGAATCTTTCTCAAGTATCACGGGGAAGAGGGCCAACGGGGCGCGGACGTCAAAATCCTCTCCCGGGAGTCTTCCTTCCACAAAGGGGTATGCGATGTAAAGATCGTACTGACCCTTGTCTCTCATGTCACGGCTGACCTCTCTGTATATCTCTGTCAAATGCTTGAAGATCCGAAGTTCTTCCTGGCTCTTTGTGGAATCACAGAGCTTGAGTACGTGTTTCTTGCCGAAAAGAAGACCCATTATATCCAGGCCCAGAACGGTCGTGAGATCGAACGCATTCTTCCGGTAGATCTTCCCCTGGTAAAGAAGACGATTGTTACCGCTTATGTTGACAAGTTTTTTCTGAAGTTCTTTGAGAGTACCGGCGACATCGCGGTCCATGTTGGAACCTTTGGCGGCCGTCATTGCATATTTCTTGGTGACCGAAAGGAAGTCTTCCCCATAAAGTTCGACGAATCTTTGACCGACACCCGGTATCGCTGCGAAATCATCGACCTTTGTAGGTACGCGGTGGGTCATCTCTGTTATCGCTTCGTCGGAACATATGGTCGGCGCTCTGCCGTTGGAATATGTTCTGTCCTCGCGAAGTCTTTCGCGAAGTTCGTAGAGTTCAGAGTACAGGTCATCCTCAAGTCCCATAAGCCCCGAACAGTATTTCGATGATTTATAATCGTCGTAGGTTCATTGGCGATTAAGTTAATATGCAGAGTCATGAATGAACCATTATGATAGAGATCGGAATGGTGAATGAAAAGACGGTCCAGGTAACTCAAGAGAATACTGCGGAGACCATGGGCAGCGGCACGCTTCCGGTATTCGCCACACCTGCAATGATACTTTTGATAGAACAAACAGTATCGGAGTGCGTTGCTGCTCATTTACAAGACGATGAAAGTTCTGTTGGAACATTACTGAATGTGAAGCACGTTGCACCTTCCATCATAGGTTCTGAGGTAAAGTGCAGGGTCGAACTCAAGGAGATCGACAGGTTCAGATTGATATTCCATGTCAATGTTCGCGATCAGACGGATGAGATAGGGTTCGGAACACATGAGAGATTCATTGTGAAAGCTGAAAAGTTCATGATGAAAGCAAAGGATCGAACATTCTCATAATGTTTTTCTGTCTTTGACAACGAACGATGCGGCAAGAGCTATGAAAGTGATCACGGCTCCCGCTATCATCGAGAACACGAAACCATCCAGGAAGATGTCCGGAGGCAGATCCGAGAAATCTATGTTTCCTGCACCGGAACCGATAGCGAATAACATCGCGAACAGTGTTGTGCCGATCGTGCCGCCTAGATATACAGACTCGTTCATCAATGTCGATCCCATCTCACGGCTCTCATCGGAAACCTCTTCAATGATACGACTGCCCATGGGACCTCCGCAGAGTGCCCACATGAGACCCATGAATAACAGTGAAATGATCAAGGGTAGCAGCATTTTTTCTCTCGAAAGTATAGCCATCAACACGAACGCAAGGAGTAATATGAAACACGATGCGACCGAGAACCATCTTCTGCCGACCCGGTCGGACCATCTCGAGATCGGAACGCTTAGGGTTAGAGTGACCAACGGCGCCAAGAGCAGATACATCCCGCTTTCCGATGATGAGAAACCAAGTGTGTTGCTCATGTAGAACGGCATAAGATATGCCAGCCCCATATAGCCTAAGCAGACCAGAAGGAAGGCAAGGAACACCAAGTTGAATCTGTGATGTGTGAACACTCTGACATTCAACATCGGATCATCTCTTTTGAGTTCGATCAGTACGAAAAGGACAAGACAGATGAGGAACAAGATCGCTGAGATCATTGCTAACATCGAATCGCTGCCGTGCGATGCTCTTTCAAGCGATACGGCACCGAACAGGACCGTTGAAAAAAGCAACAGTGCGCCGGAGATATCCTTGAGTTTTTCCGAGTTCTTCGGATCCTTCGGTAAGGTCTTGAGGACCAACGGCAGTATGGCAATACCCAACGGAACATTTATAAGGAATATCCAATGCCACGAGATCATCTCCGTGATGATGCCTCCCAAAGCCGGCCCCAAGGCGAACCCCAAGGCAGAGCCCATGGTCAATACTCCTAACCCCAATCCTAAATTGCAGGCGGGAAGGAATTTTACGCACAGCATCGGTACCGCAGCTCCCATCATGGCGGCCCCCACACCCTGTATCGATCTGCATATGAGCAACATGGGGAAATTCATTGATATTCCGCAAAGGAAAGAACTTATGGTGAATACCGCAAGACCGACGAAAAGAATCTTCCGTATATGGCCGTTCTTTGCTATTCTGGCGAAAGGGATCATCAATCCCGCCATCATGATGAAGTAAATGGCGGTCACCCATGAGATGGTGCTTGTATCTGTGGAGAAGTCCTCTGCCAGAGTGGGAAGCGCCACATTGACGATGCCGCCATCCAATCCATCAATCAGTGCAACGAACGCGATGACAACTAGCATCAACATTGTCGTTCTCTTTTCGATGGAGTACTCCGTCATGACAGTCCGCACTTTGTGCCAGTATATACTGCTGTCGATTATGGATATATCCCAAGAAGCGACATTTTCGAGACAAGTACGGGGAGGATCAAACAGCCTACCAGAGGTATCCTGTTGCTGTCATTTTCCAGCGGGATCAGGCCGACAAGGGTCGAGACCACAAGGATCAGGATCCCGAACGGACCTGTCAACAATAGGACCAATACCGAAACAATAACGATAACAGCCTTGTTCATGGTGTTGGTGTCGATCCTTTTCGAAAGATCGATCATCGCTTTTCCCGAGAATATCGTGGCATAATATCCAAAGACGGCAGCGATCCCCACACTAAAGAGCATCAGTAGGAATCCCGGAGAACAAAATCCCGAGAGACCATCTCCGATTATCTCTTTTATGACCAACACGGTCCCCGACCTTCCGTTGCCGGAAACGGAGAGCGTAACGATCGAGAAGACCGACGTGACTGTTCCTATCGATGCAACCATTGAGATGAATCTTGCAGGGTCTTTTTCGGGAGAGAATATCGAGGCAAGAGAAGCTCCGGCGGTCGCAGTGATCCCGGGATACCATCCCGCAATGGTACCCATCAGCAATCCTTTGAGTCCCGGAACAGGTCCGACAGGATCCGCATCCCCGTCATGTTGGAGGGGGATGGTCGCTTTCCTTACGGAATTGAGCAACGCAGGCATTCCGAACAATCCTGTCAAAAGCGGGAACAAAAGAGTGCCTTCACCGAGTATGCCATCGCACGGAAGACCAAGGTTCATACACACATATCCCAGACCTCCGGAGACGAGGATCAGGATGAGTGCCCACAATTTGCCTTTGATCCCCTTTTCGTTAAGTGTGATCGCACAGAGAGTGAATAGGAGAACAGAGAACGTGAATACATCCAAGGTCTCCGCAAGGCCGTTCAACATCAGGTATTGGAGAGGTATCGCAAGCAACACCGAACACGCAGCACCTACGGAACTTCCGATCGCGGCGGCACGTACCGCTTCCATTCCCCGCCCATCCATCATTAACCGATGGCCTGGAAGCGTGGTCAACACTTCATCTGGAGCTGGTGCGCCAATGAACACGGATGGGACGAAATCAACAAAGGAATGGACCACGGACGCAGACATGATGAATGAGGAAACTAATATGGGGGTGTAGGATGGGTCTGTGAATCCCGACATCAGGGACCCCAAGGCAGGATACAGCACGAGCATCACGGAGGCCAATGTGTTCACGTGTATTCCTGGGATGAGGCCGGTGATTGTGCCTGCGACCGCACCTGCAAGACTCATGATCACTGCAAGGGCGATTATTTCCGGGCCCATACAACACTATTGCACCGAACAGGTCTTAAATGAAGTAAATACAATTAGCTTAATTGTCTGTTATCACGGGAACTCCATTCACAAATTCCATCTTTATCATTGTCTTGATATCAATGCCGAATGTTTCCTTCAGTTCTTCTCCACGGAACCCTTTGTTCAGTACGACGAGAACATCAACTATTTCGATCCCTTTCGATGAAAGTTCTTTGATCAGTGCAGACATCGTACCTCCTGTGCTCAAGACATCATCAACGATGACGATCCTGTCCCCTTTCTTCAATCCGTTAACGTATAGTGCAGAGTTAGAGTATCCCGTCTTTTGAGGAATCTCTATTTCTTCCGGCAGGCCGTATCTTCGTTTTCTTGCCACGGTGTAAGGGATGTTCAATCTCAATGATATCGGGACCGCCAGCGGGATCCCCATGGATTCCGGGGCAAGAATGATGTCGCAATCGAAATTACCAACGTCCAACATCCAATCTATGATCTCGTTCAGCATGTCCGGTTCAACGTACGGTATGCCATCCGTTATGGGGTGCACGAGGTAAGGATACCCGTCTTTATCGATAACGGGACTTGCCAATATGCTCTTTTTCAATTTTTCATTCACGGCAGTGTATGGAAATAATCGGTTAAAACAGCGGATGTTTCAAAAACGATATGGGTTGTCAGAAAAAATACGATCCCCATAACAACAAAAGTCCGATGAGGCCAAGAATCGGTATGACGGAACAGAGTTTGATGTGATAAGGTTTGGTAAATCTGACGGTATATTTGTACAGGAATATTTTTTGTCTGGTCGTCAATGATTCGAGTATGATCTGTATCAACAGTACAGCAGCTACCAGAGATGATGCGAGACAGGCTGGAACAATAAAATTAAGGTCAAAGATCATGCCTGTGAAATAAATGAAGAATGGCATTACCGCAAGTATTGAGAACAGTGTGACTATATTTGCGTAATAATTGAGATTGTCGGGACAGATCACAATAGAATTTTTGAATGGATGGTATTCTTTGGATATCGGAGGCAGGATCTCATAATTCAGACAAGATGATAGGTACTTTGAAAATACCCGATCTATTCGAAGATCACTGGTCAAAAGAAGACACGGGGCGTATTTTTTGTTGAATTGTTCCTCGTAAGAATGCATTCTTTCATCGATCCACGCAGGCAATCTGTCCAGAGACCACGAAGGTCTGAGGGAATATCTGAGATGGTGTATGAATCCTGCTTTTTCAAGTAACTCCTTATTGGTTTCGAAGAATTTGAGATATGATCTCGGGATCTTTCTGAACATTTTCGGAGAATAATCAATCAGTATGGAATCATACGATGACAGGTCAAGGGGTTTTTTCAAATCATATTTGAACATGTTCATAACATCCGCCGAATAGCCTTTGGCAATGCATTTTGTCCCTCTCGGACATAGGACTCCGCCGTGGAGTATGATTGTTCTTCGGGCATTCGTCTTAGGGGCTGCCATGAAAACTGCAGGAAGATGTTTCTCAGTGTAGAAGAACAAGGATGTGATCATCAAATACAATATGATCACTGATGATAATCCCGTGATTATCAGGTTAAGGTCTCTTGATCCAAACTCATAAAAAATTTGGACAAGTCCACATACAAGGAACAGCATGCAAACAAATATTGCCACGATTCCTTTTCTTCTTTTGAGCCAATTTTTATTGAAGAATGAATCCAGATAGGGTCCGGGATCATTTTTCATCTCCCCCTTGTCGTATTTGGTGTCGAGATCCAGCATTGCTAAAGTGCTGCCTGCTATCCACAACATGAGAGTGAACGGAATCAAGGGAGTTACAAGTACAGATGGACCCAAGTAGAAAATCAATATGCTTCCTATCAAGGGAAATACAAATAATAACAAAAAAATGAAACCGTTAAATTTTTCTTTGATCCAGATGTGTCCAAATCCCGGAATGAGCGATAATAATTCAGGCAGTCCGACATAATTTCCGAATGAGTTGTTCAACCAGCGGTTGAATATGAGACCGCCTCTTCCAGCGGGAACCATGACGAACCCTAGCACCAGAAAAACGGCAAGCCTCAGACCCTGGACGTAGCCATAATACACCAGTGCGATCGTCAATATCAATAAAATAGAGATCATAGCAGTTCCAATGGCAATCAGTAGCAAAGAGCCAGCTTTGTCCGGTTCTCTGGGTGGAATATAATTAACAGGATCATATGGCGCCACTATCAGAGAGTATTCTTCAAAGGCGGTAAGATGATCTTGTGATATCCAATCATATCCCATCTGATTCAATAAAGATGGTGCAATTTTTTCGAAGCGTGTTTCGGAAATGGAGATTATTTCCTTTCTCCTATCGCAGTATTGGACCCATACTTCATCGCAGAACGATTTTACTTTTTCGGTTGCGGACATTATCTGTTTGTGATTCTTAGGTTCAATGGGACAACTTAAAACCAGAGTTGCATTTTTCAGGTAATTGCGATAAAGATCACAAAAATCAATGAATTCGTCATATTGGTCATGTTTGCCGATATCAAACAAAACATAAATCTGATCATATTGGGCGAGATCTGTTTTCTCGGTCTTCTTTGAAGCAATGAGTTTTAGGACATCACTCTTCGTGTTTTTCTTTAGAAGGCTTGGTAGTGTGACCATGATAGGGTCATTTGCGGAACATATTAACGCGACCCTTATTTTTTTCATTGTCCCTATATCATTTCATACCATTTTTATTTTGTTTCTTCTCGGTAGTTTCCGGTGACATTTTTATAAAACCCCTGTGATAATGCATCGATTCAAATGGATATCGAGCAGAGAATGGCCATAGTGACCAGGAACGCAGAGGAAACAGTTACAAAAGAAGAACTTCAGGGACTCCTGTCCGAGAACGGAAGGCCTAATGCGTATATCGGTTTCGAGCCGTCGGGACTCGTTCATTTGGGATGGGCGTTAGTGATATCGAAGATCACGGACCTTGCGGAAGCCGGATTCGACGTTACCGTTTTCTGGGCGGATTGGCACGCATACATAAATGATAAATTGGGCGGTAATCTTGATGATATCCAAACATGTGCCAGATACATGGAGGATTGCTTCAAAGCACTCGGTGTCCCGGAAGACAAAGTGAAATTCAAGTACGCCAGCGAATTGTTGAATGACATCAAATATTGGGAGATGGTCATCAAGGTCGCGAAGGCAACATCCCTTTCGAGAGTGAAAAGGGCGATGACGATCATGGGACGTTCCGAGGATGAGGCGGAAGTGGATTTCTCGAAATTGATCTATCCTATTCTGCAGGCAACAGACATCTTCTATATGGATATCGATCTCGCATATGCCGGAATGGATCAAAGGAGAGCCAATATGCTGGCCAGAGAGGCTGCGGAAAAACTCGGATGGAAGAAGCCGATAGCATTGCACACCCCTCTCCTTCCAGGATTGAAAGGAGGAGACAGGATGAATCCCGCGGCTTTCAAGATGTCAAAGAGCGATCCGAACAGCAGCATCAACATCCACGATACTGACGAAGCGATAAAGGAGAAGATGAAGAAGGCATTCTGTCCTCCCGAGAAAGACAAAGAGATCGAGAATCCGATCCTGATGCTTTCCCGATATGTCATATTCCCGAGGTTGGGAAAGATGGACATTAATCGACCGGAGAAGTTCGGTGGAAACATCTCATACGGAAGCTACGAAGAGCTTACCGAAGCATATTTTTCAGGAAAGCTGTTCCCTCTGGATCTTAAGAACGGTGTTGCCGATTCCCTGTCTTTGATACTCAAACCCGTCAGGGAATATTTCGAACAGAATCCCGATAATTATGCTGCGATGAGGAAGGTCTTCGACGGAATGGAAAAGCTTCGTTAAACGATCGTTTCCTTCTCTCTGATCTTCCGGAACAGGTCCATGGTCTTCATCATGCACATGTGGAGCATCGCTTCCACATCACCGGTCCCCGAAAGTCCTGCAGCACCTCCGTGACCTCCTCCGTCGGAGTCGGTCTCGGTACTGAGGTCTCCAAGCACATCTCCGAGATGTATCCCTCTTCTGACTATATCCTGTGTCGCTCTGGCACTTACTCTGAATTCCTCATCCCTCTGTGATCCGACGAAAACAACATCGGCCCCGGAAAGCATGATGGATCTGCAGGAGGAGGCTTCGAAGCTTCCTCCGTACGAAGTGGCAACGATCATATTTCCAACGTGATCGTATTTGACCCTTCCCAGAGATTTCATTATCGCTATGCGTTCCGACATTCCGGTTTGTGATTTCGTCAATTGGAGGACCTCATCCATGTGGATATCCCCCTCATCCATCAGACTCGCGAAGGTTTGCAAAGTATCGGATTTGGCGAATTGAAAATGTCCGCTGTCGGTTATCATGCCGCTTAGTAAAGCCAAAGCAACATTTCTTTCGATCTCGATCCCGGCATTCCTTATGATCTCGGCCACAAGCTCGCAACATGATATTTTGGAATCGTCGCAAAAGAAATGCATGCCGTCCCATTTCCCTGTCGGAAGATGATGATCGATGACGATGCTGTTGTCCGGTATGCTCATTTCTCCCGTTATTATCTGATCGGGAGATGAAGTATCCACAACGGCCACGGTATCGTAGTTTCCAAAGTCACATTCTTCGATTATCGGTATGCCAAGCTTCTCTACGACCATGTTGGATATGCGATCGATCCCTCCGAGGGCGCATATGTCCGAAGGGGGAAAACATACGGAAAGTGCGTAAGCGGATCCGATGGCATCCATGTCGGCGTTCCCATGGACCAGGATGACCTTCTTTCCTTCACGCAGTTTTTTCGCTGTCTCTTTGAGCATTTTTAGTCTTTCTTCCAGGAAAAGGTCCTCCCTAATTTGGTTTGTTTGATCCCGGTGATCAGAATATCCGAGTTGTATATCTTGACCGTGATCAATATCGTAACGATCACGAATGCGGCAAGATATATCAATCCACCCAGGACAAGCTCCATATTATCGAACATGAGGTTGTCCATAGCCATCATCGGGTGTGAGAACGGAATGGCGAACAATATGCCTTGGACGAATCCGGGAAGACTCTCCCAGCTGGAGAACATGGTGATGAACATGGGTATCATGGCCATCATGCTTATCGGCAGGGTCATGGTCTGAGCGGCCTTGTAATTTTTCACGAACGCACCCAGGATCATACAGAGGCCCAATGCGGAGAATATCGCCAGGAATATCATGAGCATCATGAGGAGCCAATCTGTCATATCGAGACTTAATCCGTAATCGGCAAGGTTGGTCCCTCCGCCCAGCCCGGCGGTGAATCCGCTGGTATATGACATCATTCCTATCATGTAGGCGAGACCGAACACCAATCCCATGATGGCGGATGCAAGTAACTTTCCGCTTACGATCGTAGTTCTCTTTACCGGAAGGGTGAGCAGGGTCTCTAAGGTCTTGTTCTCTTTTTCGTTTCCCATTGAAGAGATCACAATTCCACCGATCATTGTTATGACGATCATTATCACGATGGGGATCGCCAAGGTCTGTCCCATCATCGAAGTGGAGATGTCCATCGGGGTAACTCCTGCGTGGACCTCCCCGTTGACATATGTATGAGTATCATTACCTCTGATGGGATTCAAAACGAAAAATGCAGTGTCTGGGTCTGTTATCTCCCCGCTTACCAGGACCGCCGTTAAGTAGTCGGAAATATACGGTATTATCAGGGAAGAGATCGAACTGGATGCGGATCCCATGAGACCTTTGTTCTCGAATATGTAATATTCGGAGATGAGTGCCCGTATCTCGGTATCAAGGTTCGATGAGAAATTCGGACCTAGCTTTACGGCATATACGACGCCTTCATTTCTCATCATATCTATGATCGCATCATCGCTAACGGGAATTCCCGGAGTTGTATGGAAAGCAACGAATTCCATTGCTTCATCCAGGCTCATGTTGTATGTGCTCATGTAAAAGTTATACACGGCATCGACCGTGGTGTCCGACCAGGGCCCTCCGTCCTCGTCCACGAATACTATCTTTGAGGGCGTGGAGACATCTTCCATCTCACCGCTCATCAGCGATCCCACGGACATCAGTACGATGACCACAACAACCAGTGAGATTATGGATCCGGGTGTGAGAAGTTCTTTGAGTTCTTTTTTGGTGATATTGAGAAGATGATTCAATCCATCACCGCCTTTACGAATACTTCTTCAAGGTTCTGGGCGCCATATTGTTCCTTCAGATCGGACGGGGTTCCCATAAGAACGACACGTCCATCGTTGATCATCGCAACCCTGTGACAGAGGATATCCACTTCGAACATGTTGTGAGAGGAGATCAGAACAGTGACCCCGCTTTTCGCGATGTTGCGGATGATCTCTCTGATCTCGAATGCATTGATCACGTCCAGGCCGGAGGTGACCTCGTCCATAACGGCTATCTTGGGGGAAGGCATTATTGCTCTTGCTATCAGGAGTCTGCGCATCATGCCTTTGCTGTACGTGTCGACCTTGGAATCTATCCTTTCTCCAAGGTCGGCTATCGCGATCCCTCTTTCGACCATGGCCTTCGCTTCCGCTCCGTCGGCAAAGAACCCTGCCATGAATTTCAGATAATTGTGTCCGGTGAGATCCTTGTAGGCTCCCGCATCCTCGGGGAGGTAACTGATTATCTTCCTGACCTCGTCCGGTTCTTTGGATACATCATGTCCGCACACCGATATCGAACCGGAAGTGAGCGTCAGCAACGTGCAGATCATTCTCAGAGTTGAGGTCTTACCTGCCCCGTTGGGCCCTATCAGTCCGAATATCTCTCCTTCTTTCACAGAGAAATCAACGCCCTTTACAGCTTCGATGTTCCCATATCTCTTATGAAGGTCTCTAACGACCAAAGCATCCATATCCATACCTCTTATAAGTGGAACGAATTGGATTTTAAATAATGTAGTGTAGAAAACACCGTACCCGGTGACCAAGGTACGAATGAATGTAAAGTTGTTTATTCCTGTCCCATCGCTTTGTTGATGGTATCTTGGAGGGCTTCGAATCTTTCCCGAAGACTTTTCTCCTGACGGTCGAGTCCTTTGATCCTTATGTCCAAGGTCTCGATGGATTCGTCAATGTCATTCTTCAGTTTTTCCTTGTCATCCACCGTTACGAGTATGGAACCTACGTTCTTGTACACCGTGCCGGTGGCTTTGGAGAGTTCCTCGGAGGTTCTCTCCATCTCCCTCTTCTGTACTTCCATCTGAGCTTTCTGAGTAGATACTGCCTGAAGCTGCTGCTGGGTCTGTTGATACTGAGCGATATGGTTCTGTAATTGCGGGCTTATGTTGTTCATTTACTCACCTGATTATCTTGTTGATCTCTTCGGATATCCGTATGCA